>JAABUR0100001833.1_pt1 | contig 35723 bp, 36 predicted proteins | sample 5560091 | NCBI WGS metagenome assembly JAABUR01 (sample SAMN10711879, study PRJNA513375) | rock metagenome | isolation source: Antarctica rocks | place: Antarctica: Victoria Land, University Valley sud | reverse complement strand
TACCTTGCTATCCAACGTGCATCGCGCGCTGAACGCGAGGCCCCTTGCATTGACAAAAGCTGCGTGATATAAGACTCACAACGCTACCCTGCTTCGCAGTGCTCCCCCGGAAATCGGCACGACCTCAGCGTGCAAGAGCGGAGCCGTAGGGCTAGCGCCTAACGTTTCGCGATTCGACGCGGCTGGTCGTCCCGGACGACAACGTGTGGAACGAATCGTCGGGCCCTCGAGCGTCATCCCAGACAGCGACGGCTCACGAGCGTCAGCGCCAACACTGATGCGTCTTCGCGTTCTCGCAATCAAGCCTGTCAGTGTTTCTGAACGACACTGTTGTTTACTGGTTTACTTTCTTTTCGGACAGGGATATAATCACTGGATACCACAGCGGCCCGGCGGTGCGTAAACACCCCGAGCCCGGTCACCGAAAGGTACTTACGATGACGACGTTTCTTCCCTTGAGTTCCCGTACGAACCTCGATCCCGCGGCACTAGCACATCTCACCGACTTTTGGACGGCGCACGCGCTCCGACACGCAGGTGAATACGATAAGCCGGATGGCGCCTATGCCGCGGCCTACAGCGCCGGCCTCGGAGGCGACGAGGAAGTGCAGATATCGCCGTATGTGGCGTTTGCCGAAGGTTTCAAAGTGGCGATGAAAATAGCGGCGGCGGTCATCGCCGATCCTTTCGGAGATCCGAAGTCGCCGATCTGCGAAGCCGTGAATGCCGCACGCGCAGACATCGAAGAGCAAGCGACACATTCGCGTGTCATGGTGTTGGATAAAAGCGAGGTCGAGCGACTGAGCGCCACGGCTCCGTCAGGTCGCGGCGCTAGGGACGATTGCTTAAAATACGTCGGCGAGGACTCTCGGCCCGACTCTCAGGCGACGGAATGATGGCACATGAGCCAAAGCAGCCTGCGCAGCCCAAAGAAACGCGCCGTTCGCGAAGGGGCGAACTTACACAGGCGCAGGCGCGCTTGGCGCTCCTCGATGCAATCTGGGCGCTGTGGCTCGACGGAAAAGCGCGAGAGGAAGTCGAGAACGTCGCCTGATAGGTGACGTTCTTCGATGCGCCGGCAAAGACGCTGCCTTGCGCGCCATAGAGCCCAGGACGCGTTTCCGCCGGCGCGGATGAGTCTCACATCATCCGCCCCGCAGAACGCGGGTAGAGCGCCCGCAACGCGTGTCGGCGACGCATCGGCGGAACATGCAACGCTGCTGGTCACCTTTTGGTCACGTCACGGGCGGCCGCTGACGAGCAGCGGCGAACAAGCTGATCAACTGCAAAGCCCCGTCATGCCAAGGTTCACGAACAGCGGCGAACGCTAACGACCACGGACGGTTTACGTCTGAAACGCATTTGAAGACCGTGCGAGCCACCAGACTCGTACTCTCCCACTGTGTCTGAAAATGCTTGTTTTGCCAAGGTTTGCCTGCATCGCAAGCTGGGACAATGTTATCCCAGCGCCCGTTTTGATACGATTTTGCTACCATGGGGTTTGCTCGGCCTTTTTAGCCGGGATAGGGCCGCATGATCGACCCGGCATTCACTTTTAGAAAGGTCACGCACTGCTGCCCGCATCCGATGCCGACACGGCAACGGGTCTTGAAAAAAGCTTACGCGTGCGCCGGAATATCGCTAGCGCGTGCCGCTCGCTTGGCGCGAATCGTTGCCGTCCGCGCGCACGCGCGACAGCGTCCCGTACGTGAACGGGAGCTGATGTCGGCGCCGCAAGCGCAGGTCCGAACCAGGACCGGGGCGGCGGCGAGCGCAGATGCTCCCACCGGCACCGGCACCGGCGCAATCTCAGCGACCGCGGGCGCAGGGGTCGCTAAGGGAGCGCGGAGCGCGAACTCCTCGCCCTGCGGCGCCACACGTCGCAAACGTCCGAGAACCGCAAGCATCAGCACGATATTGGTGATGCCGAGGACGCTGATGATGACGAGGCCGGTCACGATCGCCTCGCGCAAGCGCTGCACGTCCGCGGGCAAACGTACGGCGCCTTGCAGAATGCCGTTCATGTCGATCGCGCCCGAGGGAAGCGGCTGCGGTTGTACCCCCGGCGGCGGCTGAACCCGCGGCTGCATCGCAACAGATTGCATCGAGGCCGCATGGGAGCTTCCGAAGGCTGCACGGACCTTCGGCAGCAAATGGTTGACGTCGGCGCAGCCGACCGTTGCGAACAAGACGAGCAACGTGATGCACGACACACAACGCATACGGGGCGTATCGACCGAGTGCGACCAAACTTTAAGCATCACGGCGTCCTTTGGAGCGTCGATTGTCTCTTCACATCCCTGGCTCCCCGCGATCGGATGCCTCGATGCATAGCGGCACTTGGACTGTGATCGAAACCTCGCGGCGAACTACCAGCAATGCGAGCCGTCGTCACCCGCGTCACATCCGCAAGCGTTCGCGTCGAAGACGAGATCGTCGGAAGCATCGGACTCGGACTGCTCGTACTGGTCGGCGTCGCCCGCGAAGACGTCACGGCCGATGCGGCCGCGCTCGCACGTAAGGTGGCCGGGCTGCGAATTTTCGCCGATGAGACAGGCGCCATGAATCGCGATATCCGCGCGGTCGGGGGAGCGGCGCTGCTCGTTTCGCAGTTCACGTTGCTCGGCGACGTCCGCCACGGTCGACGACCATCGTTCATCGGTGCCGCGGCGCCCGCTCTCGGCCGGCCGCTCTTTGAAAAGGTGGTGTCGGAACTAGATAATCTCGGTCTGCCGCTTGCAACCGGCAGGTTCGGGGCTACAATGACCGTCGCGTCCGTCAATGACGGTCCGGTGACGATCTTGCTCGATACGACGCGGCTCTTCTGAGTGCCGCGCCGGCAGGAGCGTTCAACTTTGCGACGCAAAGTATAACGCCATGGAGGTTCGCCAAGCGTTCGCCGACCTCGCAGAGGTCCGAGGCCGCCTCGCTGGAGTGCAACGCTTTGACGGCTATTCCGGGGGCGCCGCCATCGCGAGCGGCCTCGTCGGAATTCTCGCGGGAGTCGTACAGGCACTGACCGTTCCGTGGCCGCGCAGTCACGGCGAACGTCAGACGTACCTCTTGATTTGGCTGACGTGCCTGGGCATCGCGCTCTTCCTCAACTACGGCGCAATCATCGCGTGGCGCTCGCGCAATCGCGGCGCGCAGGCCGCCGTGCAATTTCGCACCGTCGGTATGAGCATCGTTCCCGCGCTTGCGGCCGGCGGCGTCATTACGCTGGCGCTCGTGCTGCGGGGCCAAGACGAACTCTTGCCGGGCATGTGGTGCGCGACATACGCGCTCGGCCTCTTCGCCTCACGCGCGATGGTACCACGTCCGGTCGTTGCCGTCGCGGTCGCGTTCGGCGCAATCGCGGCCGTGCTTTTGTTGTTCCCCGCCATCCATCCGCTTGCGTGGTGGATCATGCCGATTGCTTTCGGCGGCGGACAAGTCGCCATCGGCGCGATCGTTCGTACCGATGGCGCACGAGGAAGAATCCGATGAAGACAGCTCCCTTCGCATACGAAAAACTCGAGCGTATTTTTCACGAACGCGGGCGGCTTGCCGTGTGCAGCTGTTTGATCGCTCACGGAGACGGCATGCGCTTCCGCGCGCTGCAAGAAGCGTGCGCACTGACCGACGGCAACCTCAACCGCCATCTGCACGCACTCGCCGAGACGGGGATCGTCGCCCTCGAGCGCCGCGCGACGAGCGGCCGCCCGACGACGATCGTGACCATTACGGCGTCGGGTCGCGCGCGTTTCCTCGCCTACATCGACGAGCTTGAAACGGTGATCCGTACGGTCGACGCGAGCGAACCTGCGCGAACCGCGGCACGCAAGCTGCGCTTGGCGGCGACCTCATGATCGAGCGTGCTGCCGTTGCCGAGGTCGCTCTCCCGCGCCATGTCGCGGTCATCATGGACGGTAATCGCCGCTGGGCGCGTGAGCGCGGTCTGACATCCAAGGACGGGCATCGCGCCGGAGGCGAGGCATTGCACGCGACGGTGCGTGCCGCCGCACAGCTCGGCATCGGGATATTGACCGTTTATGCATTCTCCGAAGAGAACTGGCGACGCGGGGAACGCGAGGTCGGCGCCTTGATGAACCTCGTTCGTTACTTCGCCATGCGGGAAGCTCGCCCGTTGCAGCAGGCCAACGTCCGCGTGCGAGCGATCGGACGCATCGACGACCTGCCGCGGGTCACGAAGGCTGCACTCGATACGCTTGTGGACGCGACGAAGTCCTGCACGGGCATGCTGCTCAACCTCGCGCTCAACTACGGCGCGCGCGGTGAGCTCGGCGACGCGATGCGCGCGATTGCGCGCGACGTTCGTGACGGCCGCATCGACCCCGCCGCAATCGATGACGAGCTTCTGTCGCAATATCTCTACACCAAAGGCTTGCCCGACCCCGACCTCTTGATCCGCACCGGCGGCGAACTGCGCGTGTCCAACTTCCTGTTGTACCAAATCGCTTACGCCGAAATATGGTCGACGCGCGCCCACTGGCCCGACTTCGGCCCAAGGTTACTCGAGGAAGCCTTGAACGACTACGCACTGCGTAGGCGACGCTTCGGTACTTAGCGCCTCCGCTTCGCTACGGCGCGAAGGTGGGTTGGAAGCCTTTTCGCTTTCACGCAGACAAGCTGCGTGAAAGCGAGTCTTGTGATCGCACCGCGATCACAAGACGTGAAAGCTGCTTTTCCACGCGCCGGGGCCGGCCCCGATGTGCTACACTATATGGCGTGAAAACGCGTCCCGATATCCGGAACCTCGCCATCATCGCGCACGTCGACCACGGCAAGACGACGCTCGTCGATGCCATGCTCAAGCAGAGCGGCGTCTTCCGGGAAGGTCAAGCGGTCTCGACGCGTGTCATGGACTCGAATCCCCTGGAACGCGAGCGCGGGATCACGATCCTGGCGAAGAACACCTCGGTCAAACACGGCGACATCAAATTCAATATCGTCGACACCCCGGGACACGCCGATTTCGGCGGCGAGGTCGAGCGGGTGCTACAGATGGTGCAGGGCGTTCTGCTGCTGGTCGACGCAGCCGAAGGCGTGATGCCCCAGACGCGCTTCGTCCTGCGCAAAGCGCTCGAACTCGATCTGCGTGCTATCGTCGTCATCAACAAGATCGACCGCAAAGATGCACGGCCGGGCGAAGTCGTCAACGAAGTGTTCGACCTCTTCATAGAACTCGGCGCAAGCGACGAACAAGCTGATTTTCCCGTCGTGTTTACCAACGGCAGAGCCGGCATTGCAAAACGTTCGCTCGAGGACGCAAGCGACGATCTCGAGCCGCTGTTCGAGACGATCGCAACGCACGTTCCCGAGGCGCCGGCGGAAGACGGACCGTTCCAGATGCTCGTCTCCGCAATCGATCACAACAAGTACGTCGGGCGCATCGGAATCGGACGCGTCTTTCGCGGCATGTCGCGCGCCAACGCCCCGATCGCCAAGCTGACGCGCGAAGGCGACGTGGAGCTAGGGCTGCGGCTCACCAAGCTCTTGACGTTCGCGGGACTCGAACGCATCGAGGTCGAGGAGGCGAGCGCCGGCGACATCGTTTGCGTTTCGGGTATCGAGGGCCTCAATATCGGAGACACGATCGCGGACGCCGCACACCCTGAAGGCTTGCACGCCGTTGCCGTCGACGAGCCGACCGTCTCGATGTTCTTCATGGTCAACGCATCGCCGTTCGCGGGCCGCGAGGGCAAGTATCTCACGTCGCGCCAGATACGCGAGCGCCTGATGCGGGAGCTCGAATCAAACGTCGCGCTGCGCGTTGCCGATACCGACAGCGCCGACACCTTTGAAGTCCGCGGACGGGGCGAACTGCATCTTTCGATTCTGCTCGAAACGATGCGCCGCGAAGGCTACGAACTGGCCGTTTCCAAGCCGCAGGTGATCATCAGCGAGCGCAACGGCGAGCGCTACGAACCAGTCGAATACGTCGTAATCGACGTGCGCGACGAGTATGCGGGTGCCGTCATCGAGGCGGTCGGAAAGCGACGGGCGCAGATGTCGAATATGCTCACCGTCGGCGAGTCTCGCCGGCTCGAATACACGATGCCGACGCGCGCGATTTTCGGCTTGCGCGGCGAACTGCTCACGCTCTCGCGCGGAACCGCCGTCATGTCGCACACCTATTACGATCACCAGCCGCTGGCCGGCGAGATTCCGGGACGTTCGAATGGTGCGCTCGTCGCAAGCGATACCGGGACGGTTACGGCGTACGCGCTCGTAGGCGTCGAACAACGCGGCCGCTTCTTCGTCGAACCCGGCACCGATGTCTACGAAGGAATGGTCGTCGGCCGTGCCAACGATGACCGGGACGTCTCCCTCAACGTTGTACGTGCTAAAAAATTGACGAACATGCGCGCTGCCGGCAGCGACGAAAACGTCAAGTTGGCGCCGGCCGAGGACCTTTCGCTCGAACGTGCGATCGAGTTCATCGAGGACGACGAACTCGTCGAGATCACCCCCAAGTCACTGCGCATTCGCAAACGTCTTTTGCTCGAAAACGATCGCCTGCGGGCCCGCAAACGCGAGAAAGCGCTGGCATAGAACATAGCGGGGGATTACCGCGCTACCGGCCTTCGTTGCACCCGAGAGCGTCGAACGTCGCGGCGGTCACGATGCCGAACGCTGCTCGCAACGCGAAGCCGCGCACGAAACCGGCAAAGCCCCAGTGCCGCGGATCCGTCGCGCCGAGCAACGTCGCCGCACCTTCACCAAGGATGAAGGATTCGAGCGCAAGAGACAAGGCCCCGGTGCGTTGCTCCGCGTCCGGTAAGAGCTGCGCGCGCACGATGCCGTAGGCCAGACCCTGTCCGACCCCGTGCATGAGACCGAGCGCTTCACCGAAGCCCTCCCAGCGTGCACGAGTCTTTCCATTGTCTAGCGGTGCCGGCTCGAATCCCAAGCGGCGGGCAATGGCGCGCGCCGCTGCTGCCGGTACATCGCTTGGCGCGCGGCGCGTAATCGCCATGTCGAGGTAAGCGCAGAGGTTGAGCGCCACGGTCCCGGCTGCACCGGCCATGACACCGCGCAAGGCAGCCGATCGATGGACGCTCACCCCGGCGCCCGTCGAAATAGCGCGCAGGGGCGCATCGATGCTAGCGCGACGTCTCCAATTCGAGCTTTGGAAGGCCCGCGAGGAAGCTCAGTTCGCCGCGGACCTGATCGTAGTCGACGTAGACGTGCTGTCCGTCGCGAACCTCGCCTGCGAGGATGCGGCGGCCGAGCGGCGTCTCGAGTTCGCGCTGCACCGCACGCTTGATCGGACGGGCGCCGAAGACCGGATCGTAACCGACCTTGACGAGATGCTTTCGCGACGCCGCGCTGAGTTCGAGTTCGATGCGCCGATCGGCAAGCCGGCCGCGCAGGCGATCGAGTTGAAGATCGACGATGCGCTCCAGTTGCGTTTCCGACAACGATTGAAACACGACCGTTTCGTCGACGCGGTTGAGGAATTCCGGGCGGAAGTGCCGGCGTAGTTCGTCGAGCACGGTTGCGCGCATAACGGCGTAATCGGCGCCCCCCTCACCCGTGTAATCGAGGATGCGGCTGGACCCGATGTTCGAGGTCATGATGAGGATCGTGTTCTTGAAGTCGACGGTGCGGCCTTGGCCATCGGTCAACCGGCCATCATCGAGAATCTGCAAGAAGACGTTGAACACGTCGGGCGCTGCCTTCTCGATTTCATCGAAGAGCACGACCGAAAACGGACGGCAGCGCACGGCCTCGGTGAGTTGACCGCCTTGATCGTAGCCGACGTACCCCGGCGGCGCGCCTATGAGCCGCGAGACGCTGTGCTTCTCGCCGTACTCCGACATGTCGATGCGCACCATCGCGCGCTCGTCATCGAAAAGATACGACGCGAGCGCCCGGGCAAGTTCGGTCTTTCCGACGCCCGTCGGGCCGAGGAAGATGAACGAGCCGATCGGACGGTTCGGATCCGATAGTCCGCTTCGCGAGCGGATGACGGCCTCCGCGACCGCCCGCACCGCTTCGTCCTGACCGATGACGCGTTCGTGCAGCTCATCCTCGAGGCGCAAGAGCTTGCGCATCTCGCCCTCGAGAAGTTTCGATACCGGGATGCCCGTCCAGCGCGCGACCACACCCGCGATGTCTGCTTCGTCGACTTCCTCTTTAAGTAGACGCTCAACACCGCCGCCGGCGAGCTTTGCCTCTTCGGTCGCCAGGCGCAACTCCAAGTCGGCTAAGGTTCCATAACGCAGGGCGGCGGCGCGATTGAGATCGTATTGGCGTTCCGCTTGTTCGATCTCCGTCTTGGTCTGATCGATCTGCTGCCGCAAACCGCGTAAGCCCTGCACCGACGCCTTTTCGGCTTGCCAGCGTGCCGCGATCCCGTCGGTTGCCGACCGCAGCTCCGCAAGTTCACGCTCGATTCGCTGCAATCGCTGCTTCGAAGCTTCGTCGCTTTCTTTACGCAGCGCTTCGCGCTCGATCTCCAGCTGCATGGTGCGCCGCGAAGCCTCGTCGAGAGCCTGCGGCATCGAATCGATTTCCGTACGTAGTTTCGCGCCCGCTTCGTCGACAAGATCGATTGCCTTGTCGGGCAAGAAGCGGTCGGCGATGTACCGGTTGGAAAGCGTCGCGGCGGCGACGAGCGCTGAATCTTTGATGCGCACGCCATGGTGCAGCTCGTAGCGTTCGCGCAGGCCGCGCAGAATCGAGATCGTGTCTTCGACGCTCGGCTGATCGACGAACACCGGTTGGAAGCGCCGCTCCAGTGCCGCGTCTTTTTCAATGTATTGGCGACACTCGTCGAGTGTCGTCGCGCCGATCAAGTGCAGTTCGCCGCGCGCGAGCATCGGCTTGAGCAAATTTCCGGCGTCCATCGACCCTTCGGCTTTGCCGGCACCGACGACGTTGTGCAGTTCGTCGACAAAGAGCAACACGGCACCCTCGGACGACTGAACGTCGCGCAGCACCGCCTTGAGCCGCTCTTCGAACTCGCCACGATACTTTGCGCCTGCGATCAACGCGCCCATGTCGAGCGAAACGATGCGCCGATTTTTGAGCGACTCCGGGACGTCGCCGCGCACGATGCGCTGCGCGAGCCCTTCGACGATGGCTGTCTTGCCGACGCCGGGTTCACCGATCAGCACCGGATTGTTCTTGGTGCGGCGCGAGAGCACTTGGACGACACGGCGGATTTCGTCGTCGCGGCCGATCACCGGGTCGAGCTTGCCCGCTTCGGCTCCTGCGTTAAATCTTGCCCGTAACGCTCGAGCGATTGGTACGTACCTTCGGGATTTTGCGTCGTGACGCGCTGGTTTCCGCGCACGTCGCGAAGCGCGCCGAGCACGCCGTCGCGCGTGACGCCGGCATCGCGCAGCAGTCGTCCCGCGGCTCCCGTACTTTCAACGATTGCAAGCAGCAGATGCTCGGCCGAGACGAACTCATCGGTGAGCTTCGTCGCCTCGTCGCCGGCTGCGACGAGCACGCGGCTCGCGCCGCCTGAGAGCTGCGGTTGCACGTCGCCCGACCCCGAAAGGTGCGGCAAACGCGCGAGTGTCTCGTCCGTTTTCGCCCGCAACGAGGCGACGTCGGGCCCGGCCTTGGCGAGCAACGCCGCCGCGACGCCGCCCTGCTGGTCGAGAAGTGCGGCGAGCATGTGCTCGGGTTCGACATTCGGATTGCGCTCGCGCAAAGCGCGCGAGAACGCGTCGCTAAGCGCTTCGCGGACGCGTTCCGTCATTTTATCCACGTTCATTTGCACTCTAAGACCAGGAGTGCTAATAAAGGGGTTGCAGCGAGGAGCTGTCCGATCGCGCGGAGTTAAGGAGCGCCGCGCGCGGCGGGTTCCCCAGCCGCCGTGTTTGCAAGCCACGCTAGCAAGACGCCGACGACGGCTAGAGCAACGAGCGCACAGAAGCTGTAGGCCGCGAGCGGTAAGCCGACGAGTGAGGAGAGGATGCCGTCCTTGACGTTTCGTTGATTTGCGCCAAACCGAAGCCCACCACGAACCCTTCGGCGAACCCGAGGATCAACGCGGAACGCGCCGGCTTCCGATGCGATCGGAGAGGTGCCCGAATAGCAGAAGACCGGCGACGACTCCCACCGCGTACGTCGCGAAGACTACCGTGATCAGCTCGGGCGCGAACGCGAAACGGCGTTCGTAGAGCGGATAGAGCGGGGTGGGCAGCGTCGCACCGAGCATGGTGACGACGAAGGCGCCGGCGATCAACCAAAAGCCACGGTTGCTCATCGGGCTATGCGTTGCGGCGCGGGGGCGTGATGCGTAGCACGCGGTAGTCGCCCGAGCGAATCGTCACGCCGGCTGCATCGAACCATTCCAAGAGCGGCACCGCGAACTTTCGTGAGAGTCCGATCAGGTCGCGAAAGCTCGCCATGCTGATCTGCTTGTCACGGCGCAGCGCTGCTTCGAGCTTCGCTTGCAGTTCGGCGATGTGGGGCCCGCGATAAAGCGCACCACCGACGTGCACGACCACGCCGCGCTGCAGCAACGTTTCGAAGGCTTGCGAGAGGCCCCGGATGTTGGCCGCCTTGATGTCGGCGGCAAGGGCGTCGAAGTCAAGCGGCTCGCCCGCGCCCTTTACGAAGGCGCGGTCGAAGAAGGCTTGCTGTTCCGTCGTTAACGCCGGCACGAAATCCGGCGTCGCATAGTAGCCGGCGCGCGCCGCAAGCCGTCCGTCGAGCGCTGCGGCGGCAAGGATGCGCAAGAGCGCCGGCTCCGCGATGCCGAGTGCGCGCGACAGTCCAAGCGCCGTCATTCCCGCTGACCACGGCATCTCGCGCTCGCTCGTGCGCAGCTGCTCGAACACTCGCGTCAGTACGCCGTTTGCGACATCGGCCGCGACGTACGCAGCCGGTTTTTGCAGCGGCAACGCTCGTCCGTCTTCGATAAGACGCGCAAGGACGTCGCCCGCAACGTCTTCCCGGACGTTGGCCGCGCCGCCGAGCGACGCGGGGGAACCGCCTGCAAGCCCGGCGGCCGCGAGTGCTGCGAGAATCGACGTCACTTCGGCAGGTTCGTCCGTCGCGTTTGCTTCCGCGACGTCGCTTGCGGAAATGATCCCGCCGCCGAGCAGCGTTTTCGGCGAGAGACGGCGCACGACGAACGCCGCGTCCGGGACGATAACCGCCGGTTCACGCAAGAATAACGTAGCGGCGCTTTCGACCACCTCGCGTGGAGGCGTCTCGAAAACGAGGGTGCCTAAAATTTCCGCGCTGCCGATGTACGCGCGCACGGGCGTGCGGCGCCGTAACAGTGAGACGGCACCCGGCAGCGGACGAAAGCGCACATTTAGGTTCGCGCGGGCTTCGAACTGCGGACTCGCCAGGACCGCTCCGCGCTCGATTTCGCTTCGTTCGATGCTCGGGAGATTGAGCGCAACGCGTGAACCGCCGCCGGCAGCGTCGCGCCTTTCCCCGAAGACTTGCAGGCTTCGCACGCGCACCGTGCGACCCGCCGGTGCGAGCGTAAGGGTGTCGCCCGGGCTAATGTGACCCTGCATCAACGTCCCGGTCACGATCGTCCCGTGTCCCGCGAGCGCGAACACGCGGTCGATCGGAAAATAGGCGGGAGCCGCAGGCGCGCGCGGCGGGAGCGCCGCGAGTTCGTCGTGGATGAGCGCACGCAGACGACCCAGGCCTTCACCCGTCACGCTCGAGACGCGGACCAAAGGCGCGTCCGTCGCGATGGTCCCCACAACGGCTTCGCGCACGAGTTCTTCGGCGAACGCCAGCTCATCGGCATCGACGGTATCGCACTTCGTGAGCACGACGATCGTACGCCGTACGTTAAGGTACTGTAGTATGGCCAAGTGCTCGGCGGTCTGCGGTTTGGGTCCTTCGTTTGCGGCCACGGCGAGAAGCAGCAGTTCCATCCCGGCAGCGCCCGCGAGCATGTTATGCAGGAAGCGTTCGTGTCCGGGGACGTCGACGACGCCGGCTTCGGTGCCGTCGGGAAAGCGCAAGTGCGCAAAGCCGAGATCGAGCGTCATACCGCGCAAACGTTCTTCGATCCAGCGGTCGGGATCGGTACCGGTCAACGCGCGGACGAGCGAAGATTTGCCGTGGTCGACGTGGCCCGCCGTGCCGAGGATGTGCACTGCTTTAGTTCTTTAGGATAGAAAGCGCGTCGGCGACGCACGCATCGGAGCCCGGGGGAATTGCGCGCAGATCGATCAGCACCGCGCCCTCCGTTACTCGCGTGATCAAGGGCGGACGCCCGGCCCGCAAGCGAACCGCATTTTTGTCGGCATTGTTATGCCCGGTGCGGACGGCGAGGCCGTATGAAGGCAACGCGGCGAGCGGCAGCGCCCCACCGCCGGCATACGCCTGCAGCGAGAGCGCCCGCACGTCGAGCTCGGCACAATGCAAGCGCGCAGCGATGCGCTCGGCGCGCTCGCGCAGTTCCGCGAGCGGCGTGCCGAGCATGCGGTAGAACGGAATCTCGCGCACGTTTTCAGGCTTCAGGTACAGGCGCAATGTCGCGCCGAGCGCCGCGAGCGTCGCTTTGTCGACCCGTAGGGCGCGCAGCAGCGGGTTCCCGCGCAGCCGCGCGACGGCACTCGTGGCGCCGACGATGATTCCCGCCTGTGGACCCCCGAGCAGCTTATCGCCGGAAAATGCCACGAGATCGATGCCGTCGGCGACCGCTTCGGGCACGGTACGTTCGCGTGGTAAGCCGAATGGAGTGAGGTCGACGAGCGCGCCGCTGCCGAGGTCCTCAACGGTCGCGATTCCGGCGCGGCGTCCCAGCTGCGCCAAGTCCGATGCCGACGGTTCGGCGGTAAAGCCTTCGATTCGATAGTTCGAAGTGTGACTGCGCAAGAGCAGCGCCGTATCGGGCGTCAGTGCGCGTTCGAAGTCGCGCAGATAGGTTTTGTTCGTTGCGCCCACCTCGACGAGCGACGCGCCGCTCCGCGCGAGCACGTCGGGCAGACGAAAGCCGCCTCCGATTTCGACGAGCTGTCCGCGAGATACGACGACTTCCCGCCCCTTCGCGAAGGTATCGAGAATCAATAGAACGGCGGCCGCGCAGTTGTTGACGACGAGCGCATCTGCTGCACCGGTCGTCTCTCGCAGAAGCGCCGTCACGCGCGCGTATCGCGAGCCGCGACCGCCCCCGGCCAGATCGTATTCGAGATTGGAGTAACCTGCGCCGATCGTCTCCATCGCCGCGAGCGCCGCGGGCGCGAGCGGCGCCCGCCCCAGATTGGTGTGCAACAAGATTCCCGTACCGTTGAGTACGGCGACCAGACTTTCATTGTCTTCGTACGCCAAGCGCGCTTTCACCAGTTCCATCAGCGCGTCAAACGGCGGAACCGTTGCGGCATCGCGCGTAACGGTCGCACGAACATCGCGCAAAACCGAATCGACCGCCGTTTTAACGGCGATCGCTCCCAAGCGTTCACTCCACGTAGCGATTTCCGGTTCCATGAGAAAACGGCTCATCGCGGGAATCGCTGCCCGGCTCGACCCCGCTCGCAACGAATCGGCGGAACCGTCGCGCGGGGTCAAAGCTTAAGCGGCGGCCATGTGTTTCTGCAACATCGACGTGATCTGCGCTTCGGGCACGAAGCCGACTACGCGATCGACGGCTTGGCCGCCCTTGAAAAGAATGAGACACGGAATACCCGAGACGTGATACTGTCCGGAAATGCTCGGATTCTCGTCGGTGTTCAACTTCATGAACTTCACGCGCCCGGCATGTGCCGCGGCGACTTTCTCGACCACGGGCGCAAGCATGCGGCACGGCCCGCACCACGGCGCCCAAAAATCGACCAGCACCGGCTGATCGCTCGAAAGAACGTCACGTTGAAAGTTCGCCTGCGATATGTCGGGGAGCGCGCTCATGTCAGAATCATACCTCCGCTGGTGTGACCGCACGGATTGACCGTCGGTTGCACTGCATGACCCTGCGCCCAAGGAAGGCCTCCCTCTAAGCGTCCGCGTCTTCTCCTTATCGACGCCGTCCCGGATACAGCACAGTCGCCTTTTTATCGCAGACACGGACGTCGCACCTTACCCGCATCGAAGCCCAAGCTCTCGAGGCTGCCTTCACATGGCGCTCACATACTGTTACGCTGCGAGTTGTGGGCAATGACCAACTCGTGAACGCGGATCGCGTCGGTGATGTTGTCAAAGGAATCAAGCATCGCGCCGACCTTACCGCGCGCCGATGTCATATCGCCGGACGGACGCATCTCGTGGACGGTCAGGACCACCAAGTCAGTCTGCTTCGTCACACCACCACCCTTCGGGATCGCCCACAGTACGCTCAATAAGCGGAAGAAAGGCGCTCCAGATCTGTTTGACATTGCGAATCCGGCTCAGCGGGCCCAATGCGGGGTCGGTCACGGATGCTGCACGGCGTCGATCACGATGCAGAGCGGCGCATCGACGTGCCTCAGTTCGCTTGCGAAGGCGGCGCCGAGCCGTTCCGGCGGCGCGCCGCTTTGCGCGAGTGCAAGCGTGCGCCGGCCGACGTCCGGTCTTGCGCTGCGAACGCGCTCGACGAGCGGCTCCAAGAATCCATCGCGTTCCCACGGTTCGGCTTCATACCAACAGGCCGGCACGTCGTTCGCGCGCAGCGCGCCGCGAACCGCGAACGTCTTGCCGTAGCCTGTCGGTGCGCTGACGAAGACGAGGGCGGTCCGTTCCAGCGCCTCACGCACCCTGCTCGCGCCGCGCGTCACGGTGTCATCGAACTCTCGATGTCATCGCTTGCTTACGACTGCGGACGCACAAATTGCGCGCCTACGCGCGTGCTCGCATTCGTGACTATTGACTACGTTATCGCGGGTGGTTCGCCCGTGATATCTTCGATCGCTTTGGTTTGCGCGCCCAGGTTCGTGATCGCGATGACTTCATCGCCGGCCTCGAGCTTCTGCAGACGCACGCCTTTGGTGGAACGGCCCGCTTTACGGATGTCGGCGACGCGGATGCGGATCACCTGATTGCCCGAGGTGATCAGCAGAATCTCGTCACTTGGATTGACCAAAATCTGGTCGACGACCGAACCGATGTCTTTCTCTTTGGCGAACGCTTTGACGCCCTTGCCGCCGCGCGAGGTGTGGCGGTAGTCGTCGATCGGCGTCCGCTTGCCGAAGGCGTGCGAGGTAACGATCAGCACTTCACGCCGCTCGGGCTCCTCGACGTCCATCGCGACGACCGAGTCTCCCGGCGCGAGCGTGATCGCACGGACGCCGCGGGCGTTGCGGCCCATCGAACGGACGTCTTTTTCAGAGAAGTGGACCGCCATGCCGTCCTTCGTGCCGAGGATGATGTTGTCCGAACCGTCGGAGATGTCGACGGCAAGCAATTCGTCGTTGTCGTCGAGGCCGACGGCGTTGAGGCCGCTACGGCGAATGTTCGCAAACTCGCGAATCGCGGTCTTTTTGATGACCCCGCGCCGCGTCACCATCACCAGATACTCGTTCTCTTCGAAAACGCGGATCGGCAGAACGGCGGTGACGCATTCCCCGGGCGGTAAGGTCAGCAGATTGACCAGCGCCGTGCCGCGCGATTGGCGCGTCGAATCGGGAATCTCGTAGGCGCGCAGCCGGTACGCACGGCCTTTGTTCGTGAAGAACAGCACGTGCTCGTGCGTCGAAGCCATGAAGAAGTTCTGCACGACGTCTTCACGCTTGAGGTTCGCGATGCCGACGACGCCGCGTCCGCCGCGGTTCTGGGCGCGAAAGGTGTCGACCGAGACCCGTTTGATGTAGCCCCCGACGGTCGAAGTGACGACGATGGGCGTATCGGGGATGACGTCCATCATATCGAATTCATCTTCGAGCGGGACGATTTGCGTGCGCCGCGCGTCACCGAAGCGCTTACGAACGTCCTCGCTGTCGGCGCGTACGAGCGCAGCAACGCGACGTGAACTTGCCAGAATGTCTTCGAGTTCGGCGATCGTCTTGAGCAGAGCGGTGTACTCGTCTTCGATTTTGCGACGTTCGAGGCTCGTCAGCGTGCGCAGACGCATGTCGAGTATGGCATTCGCCTGCACGGCCGAGAGTTCAAAGCGTCCGATCAACGCTTCGCGCGCGGCTTCCGTCGAATCGCTTTCGCGTATGATGCGGATGACCTCATCGATGTTGTCGAGGGCAATCCGGAAGCCTTCGAGGACATGCGCGCGCTCGCGCGCCTTGTTGAGATCGTATTCGGTACGGCGGCGAATGACGACTTTGCGGTGCGCGATGAAGGCTTGCAGAATCTCGCGCAACCCGAGCACGCGCGGCTCGAGCGGTTGCGAAGCTCCGGTCGCACGCGCTTCGACCCCGCCCTCCACCGGCACGAGCGCCAGCATGTTAAAGCCGAAGCTCGACTGCAGCGGCGTGTGTTTGTACAGCTGATTGAGGACGACGTTGGGTGTGGCGCCGCGCGCCAACTCGACCACGATGCGAATGCCGTGCCGGTCGGACTCATTCTGAAGTGCCGTGATGCCGGGGATCGTCTTGGCCTCGAAGCCTTCCTTGATCGCGACGACGATACGCTCGGTCGTTACCTGGAAGGGCACTTGCGTGATGACGATCTTGAATCGTCCCTTTTGATCCTCGACGATCTCCGCCTGGCCGCGCATGGCAACCGTACCGCGCCCCGTGCGATAGGCCGTGCGAATGATCTCGCGGCCGAGCAGCGTGCCGCCGGTCGGGAAGTCCGGTCCCTGCACGATCTCCGCAAGTGCGTCGTCGAGCGCGGTCGGGTCGTCGTCCTCATGATCGACGAGATAGGCGATCGCAGCGCAAATTTCACCGACGTTATGCGGCGGAATATTGGTCGCCATGCCGACCGCGATTCCTGATGATCCGTTGACGAGCAACTGCGGCAACCGCGACGGCAGCACGACCGGTTCGGTCCCTTGATTGTCGAAGTTGGGAACGAAGTCGACGGTATCTTTGTCGATGTCGGCCAGCATCTCGAGCGCGACACGTGCTAGCCGCGCTTCGGTGTAGCGATACGCTGCAGGCGGGTCGCCGTCGATCGAACCGAAATTTCCGTGACCGTCGACGAGCGGATAGCGCAGGGTGAATTCCTGCGCCATGCGCACGAGTGCGTCGTAGACCGAACTGTCGCCGTGAGGGTGGTAGCTTTTGAGGACTTCACCGATGACGCCGGCGCACTTGCGATGCTGCTTGTCGGGGGTCAGATTCATCTCGCGCATCGCGTACAGGATGCGCCGCTGGACCGGCTTGAGACCGTCGCGCACGTCGGGCAGCGCACGCGACGCGATGACCGACATCGCGTACGAGAGGTAACTCTCGCGCATCTCGTCTTCGACGTTGACCTGAGAAACTCGATCTCTTTCCAGCATCTGATCCTATGTGAGCTTGGCCATCGCCCGCAGGGCCGCCGTGCAACCGCGACCGGTTATGCCGTGCAAAGCCGGCACAAAACAAAGCGTCCTGCCCGAACCGCCGGAGCGCGACAACGACGGTCGAGAAGACGCGCAGGGTATGATCACTTAAGATGTTCGGGACGGTACTCCACATTTCTTCCCCTGCGGGTTCACAGCACGCCGCGGAGCCTTCCGCTTCACCGCGCGATGCCGCAGGGACGTCGAAACCGTGAGAGTCCGCATGCTGTGGCCCCACGATCGCTCGGCCTTAGAACGAATCGCGCGGTCGCTGGCACGGTCACTTGAAGCCGGGGACGTCGTCGGGCTTTCGGGTGCCCTCGGAGCTGGCAAGACGACCTTCGTCGCGGCCGCCGTCAGGGAGCTCCAAGGTTGCGAGACGATCTCGAGTCCGACGTTCCTCTTTTGGCAACGCTATCCGGGACCGCCCCCGATCGAGCATCTCGACTTCTATCGCATCGAAGCACCGGAGGACGCGGCGGAACTCGGTCTCCATGAAGCTTTCGAAAGCGGCAATATCGTGTTCGTCGAATGGCCGGAGCGCCTTCCGGCCCTGATCCCTCCCACGATCGTTCGGGTGCGAATCGACGGCAGCGGCGACGAACCGCGCGCCGTGAGGATCGAGATGCCGTGAAACCGTGGCTCGGGATCGACGGAGCGCTCGGACCTTTTTCGGCGGCACTCGCGGGTCCGGGTCAGGAAGGCGCGATGCGCACCGAAGAGAGCGCCGGGAACGACGCACTCGAAGCGGGACTCGCCGTCGTGGAGCGGGTCCTAAACGGAGTTGCACTGGGCGACCTCGCCGGCATCGCGGTCGTCTCGGGCCCTGGTTCTTTTACGGGGTTACGCATCGCACTCTCTTACGCGAAGAGTCTCGCCTTTGCCGCACGGCTGCCCCTGGTCGCGGTCAGCTCCTACGATGCGTACGAACCGCCCGAAAGCGAGCCCCCCTGCGCGAGTTTCGTGCACGGCCGGGCCGGCGTCACGTGCGTCCGGTTGCATTTGGCTGCCGCCGCGTGGACGGCATGTGGAACCTACGCGGAGGTCGCGGCCGGGCTTGCCGAACGCCTTCCACGGGGCGAACTGCGCGCGTACGGCGCCGCGCAGGGCGTCGCTTCGGCCCTTGGCGAACGCGGCATCGTCGTGCGTCCAGCTTCTCCTTACGCGCAAACCCCGGCGCTCGCAGCGGCCCTCCGCGCAGTCGCCGGCGCGCCGCGCAGCGAGCCGCACGCGGTGATCGCCGATTACGGAGAAGCACACTATGCCGAGCGCGCTGCGGGTGGACGCTCGAGGTGAAAGCCGACCTCGATAGGCGCGCTGCCGATCGTCCGCGGGGGCGTTTGACGATCGCTTCGATGACGGCGAACGACATCCGCAGCGTCATGCGCATCGAAACGCTTTCTTTTGCGACGTCGTGGCCGCCAAGCGCGCTCGCAAGCGAACTGAGCGACAACAAATTGGCCCACTATTTCGTGGGCCGGATCGACGATGCGCTTGCGGACGAGATCATCGTCTACGGCGGCATTTGGGTGATCCTTGAAGACTCGCACGTCACGACGATCGCCGTGCACCCCGACCAGCGCGGTCAACGCTACGGAGAAGAGATGCTCGTTCACTTGTTGCACGAGGCCATCGAACGCGGCGCTTCGTGGATCACGCTCGAAGCCCGCGAATCCAACCTCATCGCGCAAAGCCTCTATCGTAAATATGGTTTCACGATCGTTTCGACGCGCCGAGCATACTATAGCGACAACGGCGAAAACGCCGTGGTGATGTGGGCCGGAAATCTGCGCGGCGAATTATATCGCTCCCGGCTCGCGCGACTCGAAGCCGACCTCGCGCAGCGTTCTGCGAACCGCTCCGATTGAACGCAACGCTCGACCTAGTCGCCCTCATGCGCGACGTGCGCGCAGAGCTTGCTCAGGATCATCGTTTCGCGCACTGCGTTCGTGTTGCGCGGCTGGCGGACCGGCTCGCGCAGCACCATCGTGAAGACGCACGACGCGCGCGAATTGCCGGCTTGCTGCATGACCTCGCTCGTTTGTACGATGCCGGACGTCTGCTACACGACTGCCAAGCGCGCGGGCTGCCGATCGGAGCGTTCGAGCGCCGCAACCCGGTCGTTTTGCACGCGCCGCTCGGCGCCGCACTCGCGCGCGAGCGCTTCGGCGTCGACGATCCTGCGGTGCTGTCGGCAATCGCCAAGCATACGGTCGCAGCGCCCGACATGTCGCGACTCGACCAAATTCTCTATCTCGCCGACGGCCTCGAACCGGGACGCGGCTTCCCCGAGCGCGCGGCGCTCGAAGTACTCGCCTTCAAAGATCTCGCCGCCGCAATGGATGCCGCGTTGCGTGCGTCGCTTGCCTATCTGCGCGCTCGCAATCTCGAAGCGGCGCCGGCAACGCTCGCTGCTTTACGCTCGTTCGAAGCTCGTGAAAGGAGACTGCTACCTGCCTGATCTGACCGATGTCGTGCGTGGGGCCGCGCTCGACAAGAAAGCCGAAGACGTCGCAATCCTGCCCCTGGAAGGACGCACGATCGTGGCCGATGCGTTCGTCATCGCGACGGGACGCTCCAAAATTCAGACCCGTTCCATCGCCGACGGGATCACGCAAGCCGCGCGCGATGCCGGCTTTGCAGTGGCCCGAACCGAGGGATATGCCGACGGCGGCTGGATCCTGATCGATCTCGGAAGCGTGGTCGCGCACGTCTTTACGCCCGAGCAACGCGCCTTCTATAACCTCGAGCGGCTTTGGGGCGCAGCGGACACCGCTGCCGCGCGCTCGTCGTGAAGCTCCGGACCCGGCGACGCCGACGCCTCTTTGAGGCGCTCAAAAAGGCCGGCATCTGGGTCTTTCTGGTTATTTTCGTGGCCAGTGTCGTGGGCGTCGCCCTCGTCACCATTCGCTGAGCGGTCTCGCCGGAAACTTCGCCTCCGCGAGCGGGTACTAGGAAGCGTGATTACGTTGCATGCGCCGCCGCGAACCGCTGCGCGCTCTCGCGTCTTGATGGGTGCTCTCATCGCGTTGTTTGCACTGTCGCTTGGCGCCGGCACGCCGGCCGCCGCGCGGTCGAGCTTCGTTATGGACGGAGCGCAGCTCTTTAGTCCAGCGACCGTTTCCTCCCTCAATAGCACGATTGGCGACTTCAACGCGCAGACCGGTAAAGAGATCGTGGTCGTGACCGTCCCGTCGCTCGACGGTCAGACCCCGCAAGCGGCCGCTGAAAAAACCTTCGCACAGCAACAAGTCAACGGCGTCTTGATCTTCATGGCCAAGGCGGAACGCGTCCAGGGCATCGTGCCGGATCACGCGGCTCAGGCGTTTTTTCCGCCGGGCGCAATCGAGAACATCCGTCAAGCCATGCGCGGGTATTTCCGCTCCGGTGATTTCGACGCCGGGATTACCAACGGCGTCAACCTGATCTTGGCGCAGTATCGCAGTCACGAACGCGCGAGCCGGGGAACTGCGCCGCAACGCAGCTACGCACCGGCAAACCATCAGTCTTTTGGAGGCGGCATGTCGCTTTTCTGGCTCATCCTCATCCTAATCGCGGGCTTCCTGATCATCCGGGCCGTCTTTCGCGCGATGGCGGGACCCCGTAGAATGCCCCCTGGATACGGCGGCCCGGGCCAAGGTCCGGGATACGGACCCGGTCCTGGAGCGGGTTACGGCGGCGGTGGTTTTGGCTACGGCGGCGGCGGCGGCGGTTTCTTCAGCGGATTGCTGGGCGGCCTCGGGGGCGCGTTTCTCGGCAACGAACTGTTCGGCCGGGGGAACATGAACTATGGCGATCAGAGCAATGCCGGCGTAGCGGGCGGCGACCTCGGCGGCCAATCCGATGCCGGTTGGCAGAATGATGCCGGACAAGCCGACATGGGCAACGCTTCGTTCGGCGACTACGGCTCCTCAGGCGGCGGCTTCGGCGGTGGCGGCGACGGGGGCGGCGGCGGCGGCGGCGATTTCGGAGGAGGCGGCGGGGGCGACTCGGGCGGCGGCTGGTAAAGCGTCACTGCGTAGGCTTTCGCTTTACGCAACCGGTTTTCATAAGCGTACGAGCGGCGTCAGGGCGTCGAGCTTCGCTTGCGTGATGCCGTTGACGTCGAGTAACTCGTCCAGCGACGCGAACGGACCATTAGCGTCTCGGAAAGCGACGACTCGCGCCGCGAGCGCGGCGCCGATTCCCGGTAGTGCTTCGAGCGCCGTAACATCGGCGGTGTTCAGCGAAATGAGCGTGGGCGCCATCCCTGCCCCGTCGGACGCGTTCGGCCCGTCCGGCGCATAGGCGGCGCTTACTGCTGCATGGTGCGCGCGACGTTTGCGATGGTGTGTGCTACGTCGCCGTGGCGGCCGTTGCGACGCTGCGTCTGCCGTTTGGAGCACGGTAACGGCGTCGTCTGCCGCAGCGCTGCCTTTTGAAGGAACAATAATTTCTGCGCCGTCTTCGATTGGTGCCGCGAGATTGACGGCCACGAGATCGGCAGCGCGTGATGGACCGCCGGCGGCATGAACGGCGTCGGAACCGCGCGCCGTTTTCGGCAAAGCTTACACACCCGGGTGCGCCACTTCCCCTGCAACGTAAACGACGGCACGGAGCGCTGCGCGTGCGAGCGCGCGCGGCGGTTGCTTTGGTCGCAAAGCGCTTTCGGCCGGCGCGACTGCAACGGCCGCCGGCGGCGATGCCGTTACAAAGAGCGACGCACTCGGTGCCGGCGCCCCGCCGGGCCACACACGAGCGGCCGCTGCACCTCCCGCAGCGGCGACGATCATTAGAGCCAACGGTTTGCGAAGTTCCACGCCCGGTCCATCACGCCGAACACCCGCAGCGACAAGTGGTCGCATCCTCACGCGCGAAGTTGGGTGAGATGCTCGACGAACGGACCGCGCAATCCACGGAAGCCACGCAAGAAACCGCCCAGACGTATGACTTCCACACGAGCGAACGGCACTGGCAGGCCGTGTGGGAACGCGACTCGCTTTACCGCGCACCCGACGACGATCCGCGCGAGAAGTATTACGTACTCGAAATGCTGCCGTATCCGTCGGGCGATCTTCACGTCGGCCATGCGAAGAACTACACGCTCGGCGACGCGGTAGCGCGCATGAAACGGATGCACGGCTACAACGTCGTGCATCCGATGGGTTTCGATGCCTTCGGTCTACCCGCCGAGAACGCCGCGATCGACCGCGGCATCGATCCCGCCGCTTGGACGCGCGGCAACATCGCCAACATGAAACGGCAGTTGCGCCTCATGGGGACGAGCTACGACTGGTCGCGCGAGATCGTTACCTGCGATCCGGCCTACTATCGCTGGAACCAGTGGCTATTTCTGCGGATGTACGAAGACGGGCTGGCCTACAAGCGCGCAGCGCCCGTCAACTGGTGCCCGCACGACCGCACGGTGCTTGCAAACGAACAGGTCGAGAACGGCCGCTGCTGGCGTTGCGGGTCGCTCGTCGAGCGGCGCCTGCTCTCCCAATGGTTTCTCAAGATCACCGCGTACGCGGACCGGCTGCTCGCCGGTATCGACGCGTGGCCCGATACGATTCGCACGATGCAGCGCAATTGGATCGGCCGCAGCGAGGGCGTGACCGTGCGCTTCGGCGTCGAAGGCCACAGCGACTCAGTCGCCGTGTACACGACGCGCGTCGACACGCTGTTCGGCGTGACGTTCCTCGCGCTCGCGCCCGAGCATCCGATCGTGGCCGAACTGGCGCAGCGCCATGCGGAGTACGCTTCGTCGGTCGAAGCCTTTGCGGCAGCGGTAAAGAACCAGTCCGAACTTGAGCGCACGAGCCTGCTGCCCAAAAGCGGAACGTTCACCGGCGGTTACGCGCGCAATCCGCTCTCGGGCGAGCGCATCCCCATTTGGGTCACGAACTACGTGCTCGGGGAGTATGGCACAGGCGCGGTGATGGGCGTCCCCGGCCACGATGAACGCGACTTTTCGTTCGCGCAAGCGCACGGGTTGCCCATCGTACGCGTCATCGAAGACCCGCGCATGCCAAGTCCGCAACCAGCGGTGACGGCCTTCCCGGGCGACGGCCGGCTCATCGCAAGCGGCGACTTCAGCGAGATGAACTCGCCGCGCGCGCGCGCCGCCATCGCGCAGCGGCTCGTCGACCTCGGTTACGGCGAGACCAGCGTGAACTATCGCATCCGCGACTGGTTGATCTCGCGGCAGCGTTACTGGGGAACGCCGATTCCGATTCTGTATTGCGAGCGTGACGGCGAAGTGCCGGTGCCCGATCATGCGGTACCGGTGATTCTGCCGCCGCAGTCTACACTTGCAGGCGAGGGTTCCCCGCTTGCGCGCGATGCGGCATTCCTTGCTGCGACGTGCCCGCGTTGCGGTGGTCCGGCGCGGCGCGAGAGCGACACGATGGATACGTTCTTCGAATCCTCGTGGTACTACGTCCGTTACCTCGATCCGCATAACAGCAACGTGCCGTTTGCGACCGCACGCGTCGACCCGTGGCTGAATGTCGATCAGTACATCGGAGGCGCCGAGCATGCCGTGCTGCACTTGCTCTACGCGCGCTTTTTCTATAAATACTTTCATGATAAGGGTTGGGTGCACGGGCCGGACGAACCCTTCGCGCAGCTTTTCAATCAGGGCATGGTTCTACGCAACGGCGAGAAGATGTCCAAGAGCCGCGGTAACGTTGTAGGCATCGACGAGGCGGCCGACCGCAACGGCGTCGACGCGATGCGTCTCTTTCTACTCAAAGCGACGCCGCCTGAGGACACGATGGAGTGGACCGACGAAGGAATCGCCGGGCGCGTTCGTTTTCTCGACCGCGTGTGGCGCGCATGTGAACCGTTTCTGACCGTCGCGAAAGATGCGCCGCTCGACGTGTTACCGGAACGCCGTGGTGCCGCGCAGAGCGACGTCGTGCGCGCCGTCGCAGCTGCACTGCGCTCGGGTGCCGAGGAGACGACGACGGCCCGCTTTCACTACAACACGACGCTTGCGCGGCTCGACGAGTTGGTCAACGCGCTTACCAAACTGACGCGGCTTCCCGGTGCCGCGCAAGACCCGGCGGTGCGCTACGCGGTGCGCGCCATGCCCCTGCTGCTGGCGCCCTTTGCGCCGCATATCGCCGAAGAGCTATGGCACCGCATGGGTTTCGAGCGGTCCGTGCACCTCGAGCGCTGGCCTGCCTTCGACCCGGCGGCGCTCGCGGTCGAGTCGATCGAACTCGTGGTGCAGATCAACGGAAAGGTGCGCGCCCGAGTTCCAGCTCCTCCCGGCCTCACGGAGGATGACGCATTCGCGCGCGCGCTCGCCGATCCGAATGTCGCTACGCATCTTTCCGGAAAAGAAATCCGCAAGCGCATCTACATACCGGATAAGCTCGTCAATTTCGTCGCGGCCTGACGGCGCCGATGCCGATGCGCAGGATGAGTCGCACTACTACTAATGCGCGGACCAACCGCCGTCGATTGCGAGCGGCGCGCCCGTGATCGAGCGCGCGGCGTCGGAACATAGGTATGCGCAGAGCTGCGCGACTTCTTGCGGATCGATGAACGTTTTGCTCGGCATCGCGTCCAAGAACGCGCGTTCGAGCGCTTCCTCTTCGCTGATGTCGCCGCCGTACGTGCGCACGAGGTACGGCGCCTGCGCACGCACGAGGTCGGTCAGCACGGCGCCGGGACACACGGCGTTGACCGTGATGCCGTGCGGAGCACCCTCGAGTGCTGCTGCGCGCGTGAAGCCGACGACGGCATGTTTGGCGGCGACGTACGCGGGCTTGAACGGTGACGCGACCAGGCCGTGCACGCTCGCCATGTTGATGATGCGACCGCGGCTACGCGCCAGCATGTGCGGCCAGACGGCCTTGGTCGCATAGAAGACGCCGTCGAGGTTGACGCCCATGACGCTGTCCCAGGCGGCGTCCGGGAATTCCGGGAGCGGCGCGACGTGTTGGATGCCGGCGTTATTGATGAGATGGTCTAGCGAACCGAAGTCTTCGGCGACCGCATCGCACATTTGCTTGACGGTTTCCGCCTTGCGTACATCGACCGCATAGCCGCGCGCCCTTACGCCCGTTTCATTCTCAATCGCGGCCGCCGTATGGCTCGCTTCATCGCCGTCGAGGTCGAACAGCGCGACGGCCGAGCCGGCCCGCGCGAGTTCGAGCCCGGTCGCCGCGCCGATGCCGTGCGCGCCGCCGGTAACGACGCTGACGCGCCCGACCAGATCGATAAATCCCGCGGCCATCTACGCCGGCTGCCTTTCGGAGAAAAATTCGTAAGTGCGAGTCATGCCTTCGATGAGATCGACTTGCGGTTGCCAATCCAGGTCCCGCCGCGCGAGCGAGGAATCGAACTGCGCGTCGCGCACGTCGCCCGGGCGCCTCGGTAAACGCTCGACGGGCGGCTCGAATCCCGTGACTTCCACGAGCGCGCGATAGATCGCGTTGACGCTCGTTTTCGCGCCCGTACCGATGCAGTACGCACCCGTGCTACCACGCTTGAGCGCGCGCACGTTCGCCCGCACCACATCGCCGACGTAAATGTAATCGCGCGTCTGTTCGCCGTCCCAATAGATCTTGACGCCTTCGCGTGCGAGAAACCGCCCGATGAAGATCGACACCACGCCTGCTTCACCGTTTGGATCTTGACGAGGGCCGTACACGTTGCCGTACCGCAACGCCGTGAAATCGAGCCCGTGTTCGCTTCGGTAGAACCGTAGGTAGTGCTCCGCGACCATCTTCGTAATCGCGTACGGCGATTCGGGCCGCTGCGGCGTCGCTTCGCTGATCGGAAGTTTTTCCGGTTCACCGAACGTCGCCCCACTCGACGCGAAGATGACCTTCTTCGCCCCGGCGCGGACGCTGTGCTCCAAGACGTTAAGGAGTCCGAGAACGTTGATCTGTGCGTCGAAGACCGGATCGCGCGAACTGATCGCGACGCTGTGCTGCGCCGCATGATGGCTCACGACATCGGGCCGAACCTCGGCGAAAATAAGGCCGAGCGCATCGTCACGTATGTCGGCGTGCACGAAGCGCGCAAGCTCGTTGACGTTCTCGCGCCTGCCGCCACCATGCTCCCACAAGTTATCGACGACCGTGACCTCGTGGCCGCCCGCGATGTACGCATCGACGACGTGCGATCCGATGAACCCGGCCCCGCCGGTGACGATGATACGCATGGAGCTCCTTGAACCTGTCGGGCTTGCCCGACTTCCGCCTCGTGCATGATTCGGCACAGCCGAATCGTGCACGGATTCGGCCTAAGCCGAATCTGCCTTGCCGGCACGAGCCGTCGTCGCGATTATCGGCACGTGGGCCGCGCGCACCTCGTTCCACCGGCGTCAGCCCATCCGATAAACAAATCGGTTTCATTCGAATACGCGTCGAATGCTGACTTAAGTGCCCTTTTGAAAGAGGTCTACTCGCGTCGAGCTGGAGTTTGAGGGACATCGCGAACGGGATCGGACACCTTCGTATCGCCGTCGATGCTCGCCATCTGGCGTTCGAGATCCGTAAAGGCGTCAACAATCTCACGAGCCTCAAACGCGCGATTTCGACGTCCAATGCGCGTCCTGGTAAGGATGCGAGTTTTCTCAAGTTCGCCAAGCGCATTGTTCGCGGCTTGAAATGAAATGCCAAGGGCCTTCTCCACGCTGCGTCCGGTCACAATTGGCGTGGACGGCAATCGATCGATTAGGCCGAACACTGACGCGTCTGAACGCATATGTACGAGGCGAGCTCGCCAATCTGCCTGCAACTTCGTAACGCGCTGCTCGAAAGTTTCGGCATCCGCGACGGCTCGCGAACAGGCGCCGGCAAAAAGATCCACCCACTCATTTGTCGATTGCGCCGCCAGCGGCGAATCCGGCAGCCCCTCGAAACGCGTCGCCTGCAATGCCGCAACGTAGTCTTGTGCGCGCGTCGCGAGAATAAGAGACACAGGCGGAAGGGTCCGCGTGATGAGAGCACGGCGTTTTAGGACCATGTGCACCAACGCACGGCCGGTCCGTCCATTGCCGTCGACGAAGGGGTGAATCGTCTCGAACTGAGCGTGGGCAATTGCGGCTTGCGCCACCGTTGGCAGCAAATCATCATTGCAGAAACTGCAGAGATCGCCGAGAAGCGCTTCGACCTTCTCCGGCGGTGGCGGCACAAATGCCGCTCCAAACGGGTTGAACGATGTGCCACCGATCCAGTTTTGCTCTTTTCGTAGTTGGCCGGCGACGGCTTCGAGGCGCGTCGGTGCCAGCAACCGGCGGTGGAACTCAAGGATCCGCTCGAGAGTGATCTCTAGCTCACCGTCCTCCATCGCGTACGCCATCGCGTCGACATTTGCGAGAACTTCAACCGCGGTTGCATCGGTCGGGGCGTCTCCCGCGGATCGGGCGACGTCGGCGCGCAGAAGGCGTTGAGCCGAGACGGTCAGCCCCTCGATCCGAGAGGACGCAACGGATTCTGCACGGAGTAGGATCCGCGCAAGAGCTTCCGTGTCGCCCAATGCCTTGGCTTGCATGTCTAACCGAGAAATGGCGCGTTCTGCATCGGCTATGTCTGCAGCGACCGGCGCGTCAAATGAAAACCTTCTGCCAGTCAGCCGGTCGGGCAGATAGGCACGATAGCTTCCTTGCCGGTCTTGTAAACGAGAGAACCCGCTGGCGAAACGCGGTTGCCACTCTCGATCGATGAATTGCCCCATGTTTTATTACAGATTATCACGACAGCCTTGAATAAGGAAAGTCTTTATGTGGCTTAGATGGGCCTCGGAGGGACATCGAAGCCTATTCTCTGGCTTTCCCTAGTCTTGCACTCTAAGGCAAGCCATCTCCGCGGTGGCGGAAATCCGACGCCGACGCTACCACCGAGCCGTCCACACCCGCCGTCGTCCCTTGGGATTAGCCGGCGCGGCCGATATCGATGCGCTCATCAGGGATTATTGAGATCCTGGCTGATTCGCGGAAGTATTCAGCGATCAAGCGAGGCTGAGCCCTGCTAGAGCTAGAGGGCATGACCCGTCGTCGCGATATCGGCACGTGGGCCGCGCGCTACTCGTTCCCCCCGCGCTGGCGTTCCTTGCGGGGATCGAGAGCGACCGGCATGGTTTGGCTGCTGCGACGGTTGCGCTGGTGCTCGTGTGTGGGGTCGGCAATGCCTTTGTCAGCATTGCGCAGCATGTCCGCGTCCGCTTCATTGCAACGCTCGTTGCTCTCGCTCTCGATGTGCTTGCGGCGCATGTGACGGGGCATCAACCGAAGGCGCTCGGCGACCCGCATACCACGCGAATGTCTGCATTGTCGGTTGCGGTCGGCACTCGCACGGAAGACCGCTACGAAGCAAACCCTACGTTTCTCCGACGGCACGCTCGGCACCGCGTCGCTCCCGCAGCCGACGGACCCGATTGGAACGCGACTCCTGTTGCGCGGAAAGCGCGAGCCCTTCGACGAGCCGCGCAATCCGGGTGAACCGTCGTTGCGCGAACTCGAAGCCGAACGCGGCGTCGCGTGGCATCTGGCGCGCGCGAAGGTCCTCTGGCGAGAATCGGTCGACGTCCGCGATGTGACGCTGTGGCTGCCGCGGCTGCGCGCGTGGGCGTCGCAGCGGTTGCACGACGAGCTGGGAGAGCCCGATGCCACGATTCTCGCGGGCGCACTGTGGGGTGAGCGCGGCGCCCTCGCACCCGAGTTGCGAGCGGAATTTCAAGACACGGGCACGGTTCACGTGCTCGTGACGGCCGGTTTGCATCTCGGCGTCGTCGCGGTGCTCGCGCTCGCGCTGCTCGGCGCCTGCGGCATCGGACGCGTGCCGCGATCGCTCGCGACGATCGGCATCGTGTGGGCGTACGCGATCTTCAGCGGTGCGCATCTTCCCTCGGTACGTGCCGCAACGATGCTCTCGTTCGCGTTGTTGGCGCGTGCCGCGGGGCGCGAACCGTACTCGTGGAATGCGCTCGCTCTCGCCGCCGGCGTCCTCGGCGCGCTGCGTCCAGCCAGCGTCGAATCGGTATCGTTTGCGCTCTCATTTTCGTGCGTGGCCGCAATCTTCGCATTTGCACGTCCGCTCGCCGAAACGTTCGCGCGATTCGGCGCCGAGGTTGTCGCCGAGCTCGGCGGCGTCGCATGCGCAGCCCAGCTTGGAACGTGGCCCTTAACGGCAGCGGCATTTCTCGTGATCGCGCCGTACGCGCCGCTCGCCAATGCCCTTGTCGTTCCGGTCGTAGGCGTCGCGATGGTGTTCGGCTTCGCTCTACTCGCTGCGGCGCCGCTGCCGCTGCTCGCGCACGTCTTCGTGAATATCGAACGCACGCTACTCGACTGGATCGTCGGTGCCGTTCGCATCGTCGGCGCTCTACCGGGTGCGCACATCGTTGCGACACCGCCGCCCTGGTGGGCGCTAGCGCTCTACGACGGCACCCTCATCGTCGCCATGCTTGCGCTGGCGCATCGTCGCTTCGCGTTGGCTGCCACGGCGATCGTCGCGGCGTCTGCGCTCTGCTTGTGGCCGCCGCGCGCCGTAAGTCACGATCTCATCATCACCGCAATCGACGTCGGCCAAGCCGATGCACTGCTGATTCAGACGCCGCGCGGACATGCGTTTCTCGTCGACGCCGGCGGCCGGCTCGAACGCGGTCCGCAACTCGCGGGCACATCGAGTGCCGAGGACGTCGGATCGCGCATCGTCGTCCCCTTCTTGGTGCGCGCCGGCGTCCACCATGTCGACGCGGTTCTCTTGTCGCACCCGCACGGCGACCACGAAAGTTTTTGTACACACAGCAGTAAGGCACAAGTTCCTGGGAGCCGGCACTTGAAGCACAACCTTGCCTGAGCGCGACCGCCCTCTCCGCTACACGGAAGTGGGTCGACCGCCAGCGCGTCCGTCTCGAAGTCACGGAGAGGCCCTCAAGGGTCTTGGCCTCGTCGAATGTCATGGCGGCAGCGCTCATCACGACGATCGCGCGGAGGTTTCAAGGGCCTCTGAAATCTGATCGAGCAGTTTGCCGCCCCTTCAGGAAATTGGTAGGTGATGCCCGCGGTGGGATGAGCTCCGCACCCGAAGTTCACTGGGTTGGGCAATGCATCGCTTGATATTCATCGTGATAAGGCTCGTGTGACCGCGATGATCGACGACGAAGAGCCGAGGGGCGGCGGTATTCCGGACAAAGTGTTTCAAATAGAATTGCGAGATAAAATGGGGGCCGCTGCGCGTTAGGTATACGCTATGTTTACTCTGCCGCTACGTTAATGCGGCGTCATGTAATGTGCGGATAAATTGAAGAGAGACGAGAACCGTCGGACTATGTCCTGTTGCCAGCGGCGCCGTACTCGGGTCTGCCGCTGCATTTAACCGACCGGCACGCCAATGACGTCCGGCAACGCGTGACAGCAGAGCCACCAGCCCGTTCCATGCTACTCGATCGAGCGCCGAAACCGCGATCGGAGCACTGCCGCGCTCTTGAAGGGGTAGCTCACTAGTCATCCAGCCCACGCCGCAGCTGCGATGCCTTCGGTCCGTGATGCCGCCGCGGGTTCCCGCTCATTCAGTACGAGCAACGGCTTGCCATGCGTCGCGGCAGCTCACCGACGAACCCGTCGTCGAGCCAAGGTCCACCGCCGGTCCAGGCCTTCGTCGCGACGACGCGCATGCGCGGCTTAAAGCCCCCAGCATCTTGGCGACGACGGGACCGGGCGGAGCCGCTGTCTTAGCCAGACCGCCCTTTGCACCACCGGAAACTCGCACCAATCCGTGTGGTCACTTTCCTTTCGCCTTGCGCCGCGCGTAGCTTACAGCATTGTTCGCCCTGAGCCGGCAAATGTCCGAGCAGTACTTGACGACGATCTTCAGCCGGCGACCATTGGCAATGCGCTTCTTCGGAAGCGTCGCTCCGCAGTGGGCGCATTTCATATTGAATACACCTCCCAGGAGTTGTACGCGGTTTCCTCGGAGCAATCTTTTCTGCTATCATATTGAATATGAAAACATCGGCTCGAGGACAACGTCATGCTGCCGAGAACAGCAAGGCAGTGAAACCTACCGTCGTGGGCCTCTTCTCGGGCATTGGAGGCCTTGAACGCGGATTCGAGCAGGCTGGCTTCAACGCGATCGCATGCGCGGAAACCGACGCTCATTGCAGTGAAGTGCTTGAGCGTCGTATGCCGGACGTACCGAATCTCGGTAACGTCGCAGCGATTGAGGGTCTGCCGAAATCGGATGTGCTCGTCGCGGGATTTCCGTGCCAGCCCTACAGTCAGGCCGGACGGCGGGACGGACTGCGACAGGGCAGCGGCTCGATGAACGAACTGTTGCGCCTCATCGAGGCGTCGCAAGCTCCGACCATTGTGCTCGAGAACGTCACCTTCATCGTCCATCTGCACGGAGGCTCGGCCGTAACCCGAATCGTAAACCGGGTAACAAAACTCGGATACGATTGGGCATACCGGATCGTGGACACTCGCGCGTTCGGATTGCCGCAACGGCGCCATCGCTGGATTTTCGTGGCCAGCCGCGAGATCGATCCGAAACGCGTTCTGTTTGCAGACCACTCGAAGCCCGCCGCCCGGACCGCTGCCGTAGCGAAGGGATTCTACTGGACGGAAGGGTCCAGCGGAATCGGTTGGGCGGACGACGCCGTGCCGCCCCTGAAGGGCGCCGGCGGGTTCGGAATACCAAGCCCTCCCGCCATCTGGAGCACCGCCGACGACGTCATCATCACGCCCGAAATCCGAGACTTAGAGCGCCTGCAGGGCCCGAGTACCGAGACAACGACCTTCGCGGGCGGTCCATTCTTGAGACGGTGAGTGAAGAAGGCGTGTCACCGGTCTACGCGGCTATCGAAAGATTGTTTGCCTATCAGGGTTAGGCTAAGCGATCCAGCGTTGTACGAGATTCGCACGCCCCAAAGACGGAAACCGACTGCACACCGGGGTTCCTGCACGGCCGTAGATCTGGCACCAACCCCGCGGCCTTGCATTTCGGTAGGACGGCGTTCGCTATTCGCGCCGGGGTTCTACATCGTATCGGAACACTGTGCCACCTGTCTGGCATAGCCGGCTTGCTGCGCAAGAAGAACCTCTTAGCAACGACGCACTGTTTCTTCGCTCCCTCAGCGTTGTCCGCACCGATACATGTATGAGGTCCCGGCCGTGGTTCGCGTGTATTCATTATACAGTTCGGAATCGTCATCTCTCGCAAGGTGGCGAATCGACAGATACCGATTCGCGCGTGATAACTCTCACGCCGATTCTTATCCAGATGTTACGCAGTAAATGAATTCGGAGAGCGAGGCGAGATCCCAGGCGCTGCGCCGCTGAAAGGTGGTGCCGCAACAACAGAATGGACCAGCTCGGCCCGCGTGGATGTACTGCCACGCCTCGACGATTTTGTCCAGCACCGCTTCCAGGTTTGGGTGGTCAACCAAATCGGTTCCCGCTTGTATTTCCAAGGCGGGATGTCACTCCAAAGTTAGAGACGGAGCAGATGCAAAGCCGGTACGGCCTGAAAAGCCGGCGGTTGCGTCAACCAGTGCCTCGTGCGGTATCATAAGGCGTGCCGACACGCAGAGAACCGGGATGTCTTTAGAATTCATCGCGACAGCTTTCCGGCTGTCGGATGTGGAGTTGGGCGATTTGTTCCGAGTCAGCCGCCGAACGATTCGCCGATGGCGACATACCGGCGCCTCGCCCAATCGAGAGGCGGATGTCGATGAGATACGGGACCTCGCCGAGTTTCTTGAACGCCGGTTCATTACAGAGCGTTTTGCCGGCGATCGTGCGCGCGAAGACCGAGACTTCTGACCCTGCCGGTCTCGCGGGCCGGTCGATTCTCGAAGCAGTCCGGGAAGAGGGCGTGTCACCTGTCTACCGCAGTTTGGAGAGCGCGTTTTCTTATCTTCCGAGATAAACGCGAGGTCGGGATCGCGAAGAGACCGTCAGAGCACCACTCGCCCGGCGAAGCAGGTGCATTGATGGACAGATCCGACCAGGGGGTTCCCCGCTGCGTCCTGTGTCCGTGCTCATTAGACGCTTCGCGACTCTCTTCAGTGAGAAACCCTGCCGGCGTAGCCTTAGCGCGATCGGTTCGATCTCGGCGTAGGCTCTCGCGTGCGCGTCTTGCGCATCTCGGCCGATACTTGCATGCCCTTGCGCTGGTGCTCCACTTTCAGGTTGCAAACGTGCCGACGCCCGCGACCCTGTGCCTTGGCGGCGGCGATCGCGGCCTTCGTACGCCCCGAGATCATACGCGACTCCTCCTCGGCCATCACAGCGAGCATCTGGATTGTTAGACGGTTCGCGAACGGTGCGTCGCAGGCGACGAACTTCACGCGGCTCTCGAGGAGGCGCGTCGTGACAATGACGCTACGCGCGAGTCTGTCGAGACGCGCTATGAGCAGTGTCGCGTTGCCGTTTCGCGCGCGCGCGACGACCTTGACGAGTTCCGGGCGGTTGGCAAGATCGTTGCGTCGCGCGCTCTCGACCTCCACGTACTCAGCCAGGACGCGCAAGCCGTGCGCCGTTGCGTATGCTGTGACCGTCGCTCGCTGGGCCTCGATTCCCAAGCCAGCGGCGCCTTGGAGCGTACTGCTGACTCGAAGATAGGTGACGGCCTCGCTGACGAAAGCATGCGGGTCCTGCCCAATCGTGGGAAGGACCATTGTCGCCCCGGGCACTGCAAGGGGTTCCGCTGACTCTGAACTGAGACGCGGCGTCTCCATCCCGTGCGAGGCAACGCGATGGAAATCGGCGAGCACAAACTCGCGTTCCTCATGACGCTGTACATCCTCGCGCGCGACTAGGTTCTGCACTGCATGGATGTTCCAAAGACCGTTCGCACGGGTTCTATGCCCGAGCGCGTTGAGGTAACGGGCTGTTGCCGCCCATGTCACGCTCGCTCGCCTCAGCGTCACCGCGATGGGGGCGACGTCGGCGTACGCTTCACGTGCACGTAAACGGTGCGCCGCCCGGGCCGCTTCAGCGGCTTTCTGGCGCGTCTGTGGTGAGAAGGCCCAACGGTGATTTCCGAAGACTGCGCCACGACGCTTGGCGGCTTGCATGGCGTCCTTCGTGCGGGCAGAGATAAGCCGGCTCTCGTGCTCCGCCATGAGCGCCATAAGAAGCACCGTCGTGCGGTCGGCGTAGGGTGCGTCGCATGCAACAGCTCGCCAGCAGTGTCGCCGTGACCAATACGCTTCGCGTAAGGCGATCCAAACGTGCAATAACGAGCGTCGCTCCTATTCTTTTTGCGTGCGCGATGGCGCGCACGAGTTCCGGACGATTGCGGAGATGCTCCCGTCGTCCCGTCTCTACTTCCTCGTGCCACGCGACGAGCTTCACGCTCGCGGCAGCTACGTAAGCAGCAACCGAAGCGCGTTGTGCCGCCATGCCCAGGCCGCCGAAGCCCTGCATTTTCGTGCTGGCACGGTAGTAGGCGATGATCTCGTTGTTCGGCCTCCTGTCCTGTGAAATCAAGCTCTAAGTTCACCATGCGGGTCGAGGAGCGGTGTTGGGTAGCGGACCCGGCTTGAGATGCCGAAACTTTCATTTGGTGCGGCCACAGTCGGGTTCAAGTTGACGCCAGGTCGCGAAGCACGAACCACACGACGGCAGCGTTTTGCCAATTCGCGCGTCGAGTTCTCAAAATGAAGTCATCATCTCGTTCAACGTGATTGCAGTCAAAACCCAAGGCTTGAAATCACGATTCGTGCACGTAAGGGCAAGTCCGGCCAAGCGTCTCAAACGCTACGCAGCGCGAGACACGTTTATGCGGAGGCCATTAGACACGCAAAGTTGAACGCGAACATCCGAATGTCGGCTCTTTGCCCGGTGGCATAATTGGCTTTCTTGGAAACGTGCTACGATCGCGTCGTCCTGCCGAGAGCCCGCGCTCTAGGCGTTCTCAATCTCGCGAATCGAAATCATTGTAATAAGGGACACGGCCCTTTCGATCATGATATTCCCGCATATTGCTATTGCTTGTGTCACGCGCCCATGCATTATACATCTTATCAAGAAGCATTAACATCACGTTTCGGAAACGTGCAAGATTTGCCTCATACGCCGCTCGTAGTGGACCTTGGTTGTGGGCCAGCAACCACGTTCTTCAGTCTGTGTGACTGGGTCGACGAACGACGAGGCCCGAACGACGCAGTGTATTTAGGTGTGGATTCATCTCGGCCATTCCTGGAAATCGCCAAACATTTGTTGGTATGCAGGAATAGATTGGCAACTAAACATCGATTTCATCTGTATGAATCTGTAGGTTCCGTAAGCGATGATTCGGCAGAGTCCGCGGACGGGTGTAAATTCGAAAACGCTTCGTAGCTGAAATATAAGACCACCGAGCGAACGAGTGGAGTGTTGCAAACTCTTACTTCGGAGGCTCGATGGCTACGAATACGATACTGG
>JAABUR0100001830.1_pt1 | contig 35750 bp, 5 predicted proteins | sample 5560091 | NCBI WGS metagenome assembly JAABUR01 (sample SAMN10711879, study PRJNA513375) | rock metagenome | isolation source: Antarctica rocks | place: Antarctica: Victoria Land, University Valley sud | reverse complement strand
CCCACCCCCACATAAAAGCCGTAAAGGCCTACCTCGACATCCGCGAAATAAACGGCTACAGCATCCACTACACCCCCTTCATCCCCGTCCCTGTTCCTATCCCCAATCCAACAGTCACCACCATCTCTCCCACCATCTCTCCCACCATCTCTCCCACAAATCCAAACCCAAACCCAGATCCTCCCACCACAATCCAAAACTGCATGGTCTACATCGGTCTCCCCACCAACCCGCAATTCCTCGGCCGGCAAGACCCACAACAAGTGGCGGACGTGATAGCGAGGAGTACGGGCCCGAGCGGGAAGAACAGCGAGTATTTATTCATGCTGGAGGAGGCGCTGGACGGGTTGGCGCCTGAGAGTGGGGATGGGCACGTGAGCGATTTGGCGAGGAGAGTTAGGCTGCTGATGGGGGAGGGGGAGGGCAAGGGAGGAGACCAGCTTGTTGAACGTGCGGTGGAGAGTGAGGTGGAGAGAACGAGGAGTGGGGAGGGCGGGCAGCCGGTTGAGGAGACGGAGAGGGTCACATGATCATGTTGTAAGTACCTACGATGGCCTTATTACGATAGCCTTATCACGATGCAGACACATATCAAAGGCAACGGCGTTACATGGAAAGTCTTTGTAGGAGCATGCTATCTGTGAATACTATCATGTAGACGTAGGCTAGACCCTTTGTCTTTCAATCGTGACTGATCGTGAATTTCGAGCCATTCTGAGGAATTGAAGTGAAAGAAATCGTGCTGAGGTGGTACTTTTGATTTCGGATGTCGTGTGCTGGAGTGAGTCGTTCATATGTTTGTGGTGATGATGGACTTGAAAAGATTGAAGCAAAGAAAATTCTTTCTGCCCCCACGCCCTTTGCGCCTGCGCGATAGATTGCTGCGATTAACAGACAACCTCAAGGTCTGAAAAGAGAAAGTATCCAGGGAAGCTCCTTCAATAGATGCTGGTCCAACTGCTGATGCGTGGATGGTCCAACATTAGATGATCGAGGCTGCCAAATATTTTCGCACAATCGTATCCTCTCTGCTGCTGTCGGTCGATCTCGTCTGCTTGATTATTCGTCGGTCCGTTGATTGACATTGTCGTGCGCAAATGTAGGTCGTGTGAGGCTCGAGGCGAGTTTACCAGCCGCCTCCACCTCCTCCACCCTGCTGCTGATCATAGCCACCTGAGCGGCCTGATCCACCGCCGCCGTAGGACTGCCCTCCTCCTGAGTAGTGTTGACCACCACTACCACCATAGCCTGCATGAAGTGTCAGCGCATGTGGACAGTGAATAAGATCCAACGTACCACCACGGCCACCGCCGCCGCTATAGCCTCCACCTTCGCGCCCTCCGTAGCCTCCACCACCACCATCTAGGCAGGTTAGTATGAGAATGTAAGACAAGGAATATTCACATACTGTATCCGCCTCCACCTCCACCATAGCTTCCTCCTCCTCCACCAGCGTTGTAGCCACCACGACCCCCGCCGTAGCTACCTCCGCCTCCTCCACCACCGCCGGAGCCACGCTCAGATGCTTTGTCAACACGGATGGTACGACCATCGAATCTGGGAAAGTTTAGCATTAGGTTCCGGCGTGAATTGGATTTGACACTAATACTGACTCGATGTTATTCATCTGCTGGATTGCAGCATCGGCATCCTGGTCTTGGCTGTAGCGAACGAAGCCGAAGCCACGGCTTCGACCAGTATCACGGTCCTTGACAACGATCTGTGAAACAAACAGTCAGATTGAAGTCTAGGTGGGAGGAGCGAGGGACTGTAGCTTACAGCTTCCTCAACCTGACCAAATTCTTCGAACTTTTGACGCAGTGCACCGTCGTCGGTGTGCCATGCAAGGCCACTGGGAACACATCAATGCTGAGCACTGTAGAACCAGACCCTGAAGACACTTACCCAATAAAGAGCTTCGACATGATGTGATGAGATTTCGATCAGATGATCGGCTAACACATTCTCAATCTCAGGCCTTTCACGCAAATCGCACCTCCTCTGATGGAACACAAGATGCAGGAGAACTTTTTAACACGGAAACATCGATGTGGTACATGACCGGCGAGCAGGAACAAGAGCAAGGGGAGTTGTGTTTGAGCATTGCAGAGTCAGTGTAAGAGCAGCGGACGAACATGGCAGGATCCTTCTGAGGGGGTGTTGTTGTTGTCTGTTTCGGACTGCGTTTGGTTGTTGTCGCAGATTTGCGGGCGACAGGTAATGAGATGATGAACTGATCAGCAAGATGCGATCAGATGTTGGTTGAAGATTAGGGAAGGTGGGAGAATGTAAGGTAGGTAGGAAGAGAAGAGGTTGGAAGAGGGTGGGATGTTGTCGAAAGAAAATGAATCTGGCCCCACTACCACGTCACGCTAAAGGATTGGGTGATTGGATGATTGGCTAACAGGCGACTTCACGCTAACGGCCCTGTCACTTCCCCGTTTCTTTGGTGAGATCATTTCTAATTACGACCGTCACATCACTTTACCGAGCAGCAGCTGCCATGATTGGAAATCTCCTAATCAACGCATATCAGTTCGCCATCGGCGATGAAGTTGCAGGTCTCATCATGCCGTCTACCTTGCGAGTTATTGCACAGAGATCAGGATCACTCAATGGGGCCAATAGCACGCCGACCATGCAACCTGCCGCTCCGAATTACTCACTTTAGCTTCGATTCGAAGAGGGTCCGGCCGATGATGTTCATCACCTTAGCTGGACCCTTCATCGGCCTCATCAGAAAAGCGGGTTTTGTTCCGTGGAATAAGTGTACTTGCTCATATGCCTACTTCGAGTTATTCGAAATGTACCCGCAAACCCATGGGTAAGGTAATGCTTAGCCCACGCCAACGGATATCCCTTATACGTTGGTAAAGGCGGAGTATGGAGTAGTGATGCGCTCTAGAGAATACATGAGAGGTTGTATTCTACAGCACAGGCTTCGGGGTAAGCATATGTTGCATGCGTCTTGGTTGGTGGCCCGGAGTCAAGGGATGGGTTGAGGCCCTACCGATCAATCTCTTGCACTGACAGATCATCAACCACCTGAATACCAGAATGTAGTACATCCCAAATTCACACTCTATCAGCATTATGAAAATTCGGCAACTTGGATTCGCATCTGTTGCACCTGCTCCAGCTCATGATTTCTCCATGTCCATCGCTCCTTTCCAAATGACTAGTAAAATGGAGTTTCCGAACAGTGTCATAGTAATTTCCCTATCCCATTTCTGCACGGATACTTGCACAGTCTACAGGCAAAGAGCTGCGTCCCAATCACTACGCTCAAGACATCCCGTCGAACGACTGAAACATGTCTAGTAACGAACGCGAGTCGCCAAGAGCTGCTATCCGGAGCTGGCTTCACGATACGGAGACAAAGTCACCAATGCCAAGGCAAATACGACTAAGTGTACAACGAGAGCAACGCCAGCATGATCGTAAAGCGAAACAGGATTCAACACACCATGGTCCGAAGACGAAAGGCATTGAGTTGCAGCGAGCAGCAAAACCTAAGACTCAGGATGCTGATCGCCGCGAAGACCAGAGTCGGAGGAATTATAGGGACAATATGGAGGACTCGGAGCATGGACCCGCCAGGGATAAGACATTCAAGTCGAACGAAGCACGAACTCACAGGCATACCAAAGCGCGTACTGTGCAGAGACCAGATGGACCTGGCCTTGCCGAGAAACTAGGATTACACGCACCATTTCGCACCTTTAGAGACCGGAGCGAGGACGAGGATATGAATTTGGACCCCTTAAGTCGGCCACGAAAACGAAGGTGCCGCAGGTCCTCTACGGAGTCCTATCTGGAACCTGCTGAGATCCGGGAGCAAACTGATCTCGAGAGCGATGCCGATCTTCCCATGAAGAAAGGGGAGTGTGGGAATAGCGAGCGGACATACCCTGAAAGTCATTCAGAGCACGTTTTGGAGAGCCCTGCGACGATGTCCAAATTACCGGAAAAGCCTGCGGCATCCTACATGAGGCGGCCGAGGCACAAGACACGGGATGACCACTATCAGCTCAAAGAAGGCACTAATGAGGGAAGAAAGAAGAAGATTAAGTCGAGTGAACACGAGGGCAAGGATAGGAAGTGCAAGAAGCACAAGCGGAAGGCTAAGTTGGGGGCAGCCATCATGGATGACTTTTCTGCACAGAATGTTTCGCATGACCGCTTGACGGTATGACTTGGCGATGCACTGCGCGTATCTTTGGACTACGCTGACAGAACTTCAGTTGCAATCATCAAAATCGTTGGGCCTTTTTGGTAAAGGCAGGGCGTCTTCGCCAATCAGAAGAAGAGGCTGTGAGCAGCATCTGCCCCTTATATGCTTGACCTCCACTGATCCCTTCTGTCCTTAGTGCCTGACCTTGCCTTCTCTGAAATGTCGTTCCTCAATTCACGTCAACGAAAGCCCACTGAAATCGCCAAATCTATAGATACTCGGCCAGCGAAGAAGTGCAAAACACGAAAGTCCACTCAGCCAGCAGATACCGAGGCTGAGATATCGAGATACTTCACGTCGACAAAGATCCCGAACAAATATCCATCAGACCGCGCAGACGGGCCAAAGCAACGAGAGTCACACAGGAGAGCCCGAACACGTGACTCACCATCATATTTTGTCGATTTGCCCGGCACGCCGTTTCTCGGCTTTGGAAGCTGCGGTGCCGTCTCTACGTCCCCCTGCAAAAAATTGGGTAGTCCAGCTATCAGAGATCTTGAAAGAAGGCTGACTCGATCACCGACTCGGTCGACAAGCTACTTCTCCTGGTCTCAAAGCGGAGCTCTCTCGCAAGGGTCGACTCAGCTGAACAGGCATAATCTCTCCCCTATGGAGCCATCTAGGTGCTTGAATCCTATATCTCGTGAGGCTGATCGGTCTTGTCAAGCTCTTTCTACGTCGCATGTTGAGCAGAATCTGCTTGAGAAGCATCGTACTAGGATTAGTGATACTTCAGAGCGAATTGCTCAGAGCAGATCTGGCCAATGTCAAGGTCACTCCCCGCTACTAAAAGCCAAATGCAGTGGCAAGATTGAGCAGAAAAACCAGGATCGGGAGATCATAGGGACTGGACAGGATTCGGGACACAATACCCCTGGTATAGTAGAAGACATATCGCATAGGACACAGACTCATAGGTCCCCAGATCTACATCGTGGCAGTCTAGCATCTCCTACTATGGATGGTATGCTGGTAGACAGGGCCGAGTCCGACGCAAAGGCTATCGCACTTCCACGACCCTCGGATATGCTCATTGAAACCGAAAAGAATCCGCTTGATACTGCTCTTGAAGCTTTACTCTACGATGCGAGACCGATGGACTGTAAAGCCGAAATGGTAGCCCCTGGGATGACAGATTCCTTGCCCAACCATACTAAACATGTCGAAATTGAGCCTGCAGATCAAACGCGCCATGCTTCAGGTACTGCATCTGGGCACGGTGCTTTACCGCCCATGATAGCAGCAGGGCCCCACACTGGAGATAACATGCCATGCCTTCAGTCTGATCATGGAATCGAGGTATCGAAGGGTCAAAGGTCAATGCTTTTCACGTCTGGATCCGGTAGTCACTCTACAAAGCGACCGCAATGCGGAGATTACACCCCAGAGCTACCGTTAAGTCCTCACAGTAGGACTGTGAACTCGAGAAGCGAATGGAATGGATACGGTGATATCTACGAAAGACAGCAATTAGGAACGCCTATTGCAAACAACCACGACCAATACTTGGCGGAGAACAATAGTGTGACCGACGGTGAATACAGGAAGCCTGAAGATTCTCGGCCACCCTCTCGTCAAGACCCTTCAAGATACCTTGACGATCACACAGGCTCTGCGTACTACGCGAAGCATGGCATGTCGCCACCCGTTAATTCCAGATTCCAAGAGGAAGCTTATCTAGACGATGACGGCTGGGGTGAGGCTGGAGAGAACACATTCGCGGAGCACGATACAACATATCCAGCCGAAATACCTGCTCATGGTCATGAAGAGTCTTATCAAGGTTATGATACTTCCCAGGAGCCACAATACCGGGAGGACCCTGCGACTGTCACCCGCAGGCCGGTACTGCTATCTTTTACGCCGACTATTGAAGAAATGGCACCGTCTAGATTCTGGACGCCACATAAGCTGTACTAAGTCACTCTTGTATCACATTGAATCGAAGGAGCGGTTTTTGGACGTTATGTAACAGGATGCAATTGAGCCCCTGTATACCACATATAAGGCATCATCGATACCTATATCGACCATTCGTGGCAATGCAACCAGCTCTCGATGTAGGTGGATGTATCTCTTTAACGGTCGTCTTAGTCCAGTTGGCCCTTTGTCTTGGGAGTGTGTTTACTCCCCTGCGGAACCCTGACGTAGGCGAGATGCTTGGTGGAGTATTCGTCCACCACATACTCGCCTCACTCACTTCAATTTATCTCGACACTCGATCCGTAAACCGGGTATAACAGCTCTACAGTAGAGTGTGGCGTAGGCTGTTGATCTTTCGGAAACACTTGGGATACCCATCTCGGTGTGGAATTCTCGGACCACGGCTACTTTGCAAGGACTCCAATCACCAGGTCTGTGCTCTCCTCTCCTCTACACCATCATCCAATTCCTTTTGCGTCGGACATTTCTGCTTCTCCTTCAACCACTTTCCTACCTACGTCTTCGGCGTAATTTTCCGGCGCTTTTGTGGTTGATTCGGTTGTCTTCTCTTCTCTTGTTGGGTCGGCTTCGTGGCTTCTTGGGACTACTCTTGTCATACCCCTGTCAAGATGTGCGGCCCCGTATCATCGGTGAGTGCATGCTCGGATCCGCGAAGGGAATTTTTGGGGGTTTCGGATGCGGGAGGGATGGGTCTGAAGGTTGAGAGTAGGTAGTGTTGGTATATATAATATACTGATTGGGTTGATGGTGGGGGTTTTGCTTATGCATCTCCATCTCGTGTCCTCGTCCTTGGCAACGATTTCGCGATCCGCTCGGTATCTTGCACTGCACAATCGCACTGTCGTTGGCGTAGGACATGAAGAATTGAAGGCAAGGTGCTTTCGGCTATAGAGCGGACCGGGGACACATCTTTTCGACGGCCTGAGCAGTTTTACTTGCCCGTTTTCTGATATTCTAAGGGTTGGTTGTGAGAAGGGGAGCTTGTGCGCCTGTTGCTTTTGGGGGACCATATCGTCGAGGTGGAGAATCAGAGGTTGGGGACAATTGAAGCTGGGGATGGAAGCACGTTTCGTTTTAGAATTAGAATATGCGAGGCCGACAGCGGTGTTCTATGGATGGTAGTTTTGCGAATCTTGCGTTGAGGAGATAAAAGCAATGGTTTTGGAAAGGGAAGGATGGGAGGATGGGAAGGTATTGATTTCGATGATGTTCGATGATTTATTCGAAAGCTGAGACTTTTCGACGTGGATTCGTGGATTCGCCCGCGTGAAATTAGCGTGTGCAAGTTCAATACGATTGGCGTGTTACAACACCCTGACCCCGACCCCACGATTTGCAGCCAAAATTTGGGTTCAATATACTCATTAAATCCGTCATATCTTCCACGTACGTAGACGGATTTCTATTATTTTTAAAGTATTAGATACCGTAGATAAATATATATCTTTTAGCCTACTTAGATATTTATTATAAGTCGGTAGGGTACGTTAGGAAGGTAAGGTACAGGCTTAGCGGGTAAAGCGGTACTAAGATATATAGATTTAGTAGGTAAACCTATTAAATTAGTTATATCTTCTACGTACGTAGACGGATTTCTATAATTTTTAGAGTATTAGATACCGTAGATAAATACGTATCTTTTAACCTACTTAGATATTTATTATAAGTCGTTATTACTAGTAGGGTACGTTAGGAAGGTATTAGTACAGGTAAAGCGGGTAAAGCGGTACTAAGATACATAGATTTAGTAGGTAAACCTATTAAATTAGTTATATCTTCTATATACGTAGACGGATTTCTATAACTTTTAGAGTATTAGATACTATAGATAAATGCGTATCTTTTAACCTACTTAGTTATAGATTATAAGTATTAAATATTAAGTAGTATAGTAATATAGGCGTAGTAAAATTAATAATTAATTAATTATATCTATAGCTTAGTAGGGTTAGGGTTAGAGTCTTATAGCACGCTAATCGTATTAGAACTATATATATTAAAACCCGACCTTTTAGCATATATAATTCCAATATTATTAGCCTATTATAAGACCCTAACCCTAACCCCACGCTAAACCTACTTAATTTTATTAGTAAAACCCTACTAAATCTAAGTAACTCTTATATTAATAATATTTTTTTATTATAATATTACTTAAAACCCTTACTATTATCTAAGACTCTTATATAGCCTATATACTTAGTTATTAGTATTTCTAATACCCTAAAGTACTTACTAGGTAGCCTCTACTACTAGTACCTCTTACTATATCTCCTTTACTAATAAATAGGGTAATACTATTACCGCTACTACTACTAGTAAGAAGGAGATTAAGAAGTAGAAGAAGGCTAAGGAGTAAGCTTATATTTAGGCTTAGAAGAAGGTGGAGTAAGAGGAGTAAATAGTTATAAAATAGGTATAAAAAGAGGAGGCTTATTATTATAAAGAGGAGGAATAATATATTACTAAAATAGAGGTTAAATTAGCCTAGCTATATTATAAAAAGGAGCTTTTTAAGCTTAAAAAAGAGATATAATATTATTAGGCTAATAAGGATAAATATAAGGAGTAGCAGGTAAGGATAATAATTAAAGAGCTCTTTAATAAGACTAATTTTATTTATAAGCTATACTTACCTAAAACCCTTAAGGTAATAAAGAGGGATAAGGAGTAGAAGAATAGAACTTATAATTATTCTATTAGTACTTATTTAAGGGTAGAGTCTAGTTTATATATTTAATATATATAGGTTAATAAGATTAGTAGATTATTTAAGAAAGGAAACTTTAATAGCTATCTATTAAATATTAAGATTAATAAGGTAATAGCTAATAAAGGTATTACTAAAATAGCTAATATTTTAGGCTAGGTTAAATTAGTATACTTTAAAGCGACTTATTAATACTTTAATCTAAAAGACTTAACTATTAATAAATAGGAGTCGCGTATTAAGACTATAACTATAAAGTAATAAAAGAAGTACTATAGTTACATTCTAGATATATCTCTTATAATTACTAGTTAAGCTAATTTAATAAGGAGTATTTAGGAGGTTAATAGCCCTACTTAGTTACTATCTTATTAGCGTACTAGGACTAATAATCTAGAATAAGTATTATAATTATAAATTATAAGGGTTATATAGTAATATAAAACCAGTCTATTTTCATTATAAGACTAATTCTTAAGAAATCTAAGAATTATTCTATAGGGGATCTAATAAACCCCTTAAAGAGAACTAGTAAGCCTTATATATTATTTCCCCTTACAGGTTAATATAAGGGCGTAATATATACTAAGTATATATATTATATAGCCTATTAAGTAGGTTATAATAATTACCTCCTCTCTTAAAGAAACTCGCCCTTAAGTTTAATATAAATAGCCTATTTAATTAAGTTTAATAAAAACCTTTAAACCTAGTATAAGATATAAGGAAAAGAACTTAATAAAGTAAGATTAATCTATATTATAATTATAATATATAGTACTTATAACTTTATATTATAATATAACTATCTATTATAAGTAGATATTATAATCTAAGGTATATATATTATATATAATAAATCTATATAAATAGTAATAATAGTTATACTAATATAGTCTTAACGCCTTAGTATTATTATTATAATACCTAAAATTTTCCTTAATACTTTCTCTTTTATAACTATTATTAATATTCTTCTAGGTACTTAGCGCCCTCTCTTCTTATATATATATAATATATATAATATATATAATATATATAATAATAGTTAATTATATAATATAATATCTAATATCTTAATATCTTAGGTATTACTTATAAACTAGTTTACTAGCTCTTTATATAAATATAACTAATATAATATAACTTAATCTAATATAAAATATATATAATACGCCTAGCTTTTATAATAAAAATAGAAGTAGATCTTAATACCTAGTTAAGTAATTTAATTATTAAGAATCTTATAAAAACTCCTATTATAAATCCTATAAAGATTCCTATTAAAGATCCTATTAAGGAGCCTACTCCTCTATTATATAAGCTTATTCCTAAGCCTACTTCTTACCTTAACTCTACTATAAGTATTAATAACCTATTTAGCCTAGATAATAATCTAGTTATACCTACTTATTATCCCTCTTTTATAGATATAAGTACTTAGGTATATTTTAACTATATAGTTAATATAAAGTAGTATATTATTCTTACCCCTACTTCCCTAGCTATATATTTCTAGGGAGCTCCCTATCTAAAATAAAATATATATAAGAGGTATATTTATTATATTAATAAAGGACTTATAAAGTATAGGTATTTATAATTATATTATACTTAATATATATATTAATAGTATAGGTAATACTATATTTATAATTATTAATAGAAAGAAAATAATACTTAAGTAGTATAACTATTATTTAAAAGTCTATTATAACTATAAACTAGTAGGTTTTCCCTATATTCTTAAGTTACTTTTATAGTTATAGCGTATACTAATTACTTAACTTCTAGATTCCTAATAATATAATCCTAGTTTATAATAAAGTAATTAAGCTCTATTAATTAATTAATAATATAGATTATTTAAATACTCTAGAGGATAAATTAAAGCTTTAAGTAGCGAGTATTATCCTTATAAATATTATAATTACTATCTACTTTAAGCTAGCTTTTTATAACTATATTATAGTACGTCTTAGTAGTAAAAAGAAACTAATAAGTATATTAAAAGTATAGATTATAATTCTTTAAATAATAAAATATATTAGTAAAACCCTTATAAGTATTTATAATATTAAGTAAGCTAAGGTATACTCCCCTACGCTTTTATTATATTTATTACTTATTATAACTATTACTTATATATCTTTAAGTAGGCCTTAAGCCCTTAGCTTCTAGCTTAGAGGATAAGATAGATATAGATAATAAAGAGTAGGTACCTAATATATTAATATTATATTACCTATACTTATATAAGTAGCTAAGTAAGCTTTAACTACTTAATACTAGGTTTCCTTCTTCTAATTTAATTAGATAGTTTTTTATTTCTTTCCTAAGTTATCCTTATATACTAGCGCCCCTAGGGCGTTTTACCTACTCCTAATAAGTAAGATAAAAGAGATTAATACTCTTTATATTTATTTTTAAGTAACTAATTAAATATCCTTTATTATATTCTTTAATTCTATTTTAATATTTATAACTCTTATTTATAATAATAGTACTTTTACTTCTTATTAAAGTCTTCGCGTATTTCTTATATATCTTCTAGATTTTCTTCTAGAACCTATTAATTATATTAGGAAGGATATCCCTTCTACTTAATAAGATACTAGAGTTTACCCTTCTTTATCTTCTTATCTAAAATCTCTTTTAACTCCTACTACTTATTATTATTAATAAGTTCTAGAGGTAGTAGCTTAGGTATAAAGGTATTACCTTACCTACGCGTATATAACTCTAAAAGAGAAATATAAAAAATAGGATAGATTATATATATTAATAGTAATACTAGGTAATACGCCTACTTATTAATAGGTCTAAGGATATAGAATAGACTAATAAACTTATAAAATAGCTTCCTATTTAATTACTTTTACTTTAAGTTCTTTATATTTAGTATAACTAAGTCTCTTTAATTAAAAGATATTAACTTATACTTCTTATTATAAAACTTTACTTATATTTCTAATATATCTTACTATTAACTTAATAGGTCTTTATATAATTTATAAAGTTTTTAGATATATTATCTTATATCTAGTACCTCCTCTTAATAAGTTCTATCTTTAGAATATATAAGAATCTTAGGCTAATAATTATAATAAAGCTTAAAAGGATTATAGCCTATTATTATATTCTTTATATTATAATATATAAATTTAGCTAGGGGTAATAACCCTACCTAATCTTTTTATTTATTATTATAGTAAGTTCTTAAATAATATTCTAATATCTAATTCTAATATTCTATTTAGCTATTAGTCTATAAATAGAAGGTTATACTTAGCCTATAATTTAACTTTAAATAGTAGTATAAGTTAGATTAATAAATACTTATAAATAGACTCCTTTAATCTAATATAATATTATTAGATATATTATACTTTAGGAAGACTTCCTTAAATAAGATATTTATAAGATTAGTTACCTTATAATCCTTTTATATAAGAAGGTAGTAAAGTATCTTTATATACCTATTAATAATTATAAGGATAGTATTATAAATACCTTTATACTATTTATATAGGGGAAGATTTATAATAAAATCTATTATAATTAACCTTTATAACCTAATTAGCTTAGAAAGTATAGTTAAGTTATTATATAGTTAATATTATTTTACCTTAATTCTTTAATAAATATTATAAGAATTAATATATTCTTTAATATCCGCCTTTATACCTATCTAGGTATATTTTTAGTAAAGGAGACTAAGCGTCTTATTAAGCCTAAAATGCCCTACTAAGGGGTTATTATAATAGTATTTTAATAGCTCTTTATAAACTAATAAGTCTTTAGGAATATATAACTTCTTATTATATCTAAGTAAACCTTAACTATTAAATATCTATTAACTAGCTCTCTTAACTTATCTATCTATTATTTTACTTATATATTACTAGCTAATAAAAATATCTTCTTATTAAAGTACTTTAATTAATTTAATTATAGACTTTAAAGTTATAGTATATACTATTTTATTCTCTACTATTATACTAACTAGAAAATATAGAATAAGTTATTTATAATTAATAGTATTAGTAATAGGGTTAAGCTATTTCTTAGCTATATTATAAGTATATTAAGGTAGTATCTTACTTATACTCCTTATATTACTAGGTTAAGGGTCCCTACGCCTTAATAGATATACTTTATCTAAAACTATTATTCTAATAGCTATATTAATAATTCCTAGTACTACTAATCTTATAACTAGTACTAGTATCTATAACTACCTTATATATATATTATATATTATAGTAAGTTCACCTTTATTACTAGAGGGTTATAAGCCCTATCCTAGTATAGGAAATATATAGGCCTTAGTTATAATATAGAAAATAGGGTTTAATAAACCTACTACTATTAATAGCTTTTATTATAATATAAGGATAAGTTTATTTATTACCTTATCTTTACTTCTATAATTAGAGCGCCTTAATAGTATATTAGCTAGGTTAGTCTTACCTAGTTTATACTTAATAATAAGGTTATAAGTTAAGAGTCTTATTACCTATCTTAGCCGGCGACGAGATCTACCTGTACGTGGTGCCGGCTAAGAACCTTCTAGTATCTCGGTACTAGGAGAGCTGAGAGATCTCACGGTATTTTAGAAGTACCGTCTAGGGTTACCTAGTTATTACGGAATCGATACGCAGGTAGAGTATAGTAATAATAAGAATAGGAACGCTAACGCGATAGAAAAACAGAGAAGATAGAAGGAGAACTCTTAGAAGATTACGGTAAAAGATATAACGCGATAGAATATATAGATATAGACGAAAAATATATACTATATAAATACCCTTCTACCTCTCCCTAATATAGCCTCCGCTTCCCTACGCGTGTTATAAACGCGATATACTAGTAATACTAGTAATACTAGTATAAGATAATAGAAATACTACCGATATAAAACCTCTATAGTATTATAGAATATATATGGTACTTCTATACCTATACCCGCTACAGGGTCTCTTACGAGGCCACGTCTTTATACTCCAGCCGATTCCGCTCCGCGCGGTCTAGGTAGCCTAAGTCTACCTACCTCAGGGTAGTTATAATATACACAGATAATAACAGTATAATAAAAAGATAGTAATACTATAAAGCTAGCCCTTCCTTCCTCTTAATAATCGAGCGTAAGCCAGATAGTATACCGGGTATATACTACCGCCATTACTGCCGTACGGCGGCGAGGATACTCCAGTCCCCTTCCTAGGTAGTCCTTACGGTACGGCTACAGGTAGTAGGCACCTAACCCGAAACAGGACGTAGGTATTAGACTCCTTACCTAATAGCTTATAAGCGCGATAGGGCCGCCGGTCTAGTTAACTAACGGTGCCTATTATCTTCTATACGCATATACCTTAATAGTAGCGGCCGATATAACCGCGGTAAATATACCGGGTATCCGCTACCTTACTATTATACGGCGGGGGGATACTTAGCCGTACCTAGGTAGTCCCTACGGTATAGTAGTAGGTAGTAGAGGCCTAACCCGTATAGAGATACGTGGATATTAGCCTTCCTACCTAATAGTCTATAAGCACGCCAGGGCCGCTGGCCTTCTTACCTAGTAGTGCCTGGCACTAATAGACTAGTAGGTAAGTACTAGTTCTATTACCTCCCTTTACGTATACACCCTCCCTATCACGGACGTTATAACCGGGATTATAAGGAATTATCCGTTATAAGGATTCATCCGTTACGTTAAACGGATTAGATTAAGAATAGCCGGTAGAGATAGAAAAGAGAAAGGGGCTAGGCCCTAGATAAGGAAAAGAAGTTTTACCTACAGACGAAACTTTAGTGTAATAGGTAGTAAACCCGACCCCTCTACTACCTCCCTAGTAGTAGGCCTGCTAGGGGCGGGAGGGAAGGAGCTATAAATGGTTAAGAGAACCGTAATTATCAGGTAGAGTTTTTATCCTTATAGTAGGGTTTCTCCCCGAATAACATGTACGTAATACGTACCCCTGAATAGCCTACCCTTATTAGCTTTTTAGCTAGTATAGGAGTATAATTAATTAATTAATTATTACCTATCTTACCTATTAACTATTTAAAGCCTTTATATTTATAAAACCCCTTAAGTTATTATAATTAATAAGTACTTTAACTAGATAGAAACTACCTTCTAGGTAGTATCTCTACTACTTAAAGATTATAAGTATTATAAATAACTCCTTATTATAAGTTTTATAATATTCTTTAACTAAGTTTATTTTCTTACTTTAAAAGGTTATAAGATACTACTAATCTAATTCCTAGAGTTATAATAGAATATTAGCTAGTCTAAAATCTAATATATTAGTCTTAACTTATATAGGTAATATAAGACTAAAATATCTTAATATTAGTATATTAAGGAATACTTAATAGAGTATATTAAACGTATACTCCGCTCTATTAGACTAATTAAAAGGACTTATCTTAATACCTTTTATACTACCCTTTAATAGCCCTATTAAGGGTAATATAATTTATAAATATTAATAAATAAAATAATAATAAAAATTTATAAATCTAAGAAAAATCTATACTTTATAAAAGCTCTTTAGCTTAGGCTATAATTAAATAGTATCTACCCTACGCTAATCTATTATAACGCCTTTAATTAAGATAATAAATCCTAAGAACTCTACTTTAATTATAAAGAATTAATATTTCTTTAAGTTAGTAAATAATTTATATTACTAAAGCCGCTTAAGTACTTTATATATATAATCCCTATACTTCGTATATAATTCTAAATAGATAAGAATATTATTAAGATAGATAATATAGAATTTATCTAGTAACCCTATTAAGGACTTATTAATATAAGCTTAAAAGGTTACTAGAGTATTTATAAGACTAAATAGTATTACTAAATACTTAAAATAACTATATTATATATAAAATATAGTCTTCTACTTATCTCCCTTTTAAATATAAATATAATAATATATATCTTTAAGATTAAGTTTTATAAAGACCTTTACTCTATTTAAGTAATCTAATATTTTACTAATTAAGGGTAAAGGATACCTATTCTTAATAGTTACCTTATTTAACTTATAATAATTAATATATAAATATAGGCCTCTATCCTTCTTTAGGATAAATAGGATAGGTAATCCCGCGGGACTCTTAAAATACTTAATTTATCCTTTTACTAAGGCTTTATCTAGATAGTATCTTAATTTTATTAACTTTATATTTAATAGGTTATATAAGGGTTTATAAAGCGGGTTACTAGTTATATTAATAATATAATTACTTCCTTAATAAGATAGTAGATATCTAGCTTCTTTAACTAAGAATATATCTAAGAACTTATTAAATTCTAGAGGTAATATATATAAATTAACTATATATTCTTTATCTAGATTACTTTTACCTACTACTTTAAGTCTTAATAATATAGGTTCTAAATTAATAATATTAGAAATAAGAAGTATATAAATAATAGGCTATTTCTTTAAGAATTTTATAAACTATTATAAATTATTTAGTTAGAATAATAACTTATTAATTCTAAAATACTACTTCCTTATACTTATATTAACCTTAATACCTATTATATACTATATAAATCTACTAATAACTAGTAGTAGTCCTACCTTATCTATTATATAGAAGATATAGGTATATTAATAAGAAGAACCTTAACTATTAATAGTTTAATATATTATATTATATATACTATAATAAAAGATAGGCTTATTATTTATAAAGCTTAAATATAGTAATTTAGTATCTTTAATATATTTTAAACTTACTTTAATAGTATAAGCTTATAAGATAATATTTAACTAGGAATTATAATTAAGATATCTCTTATACTTAAGAGGCTTATACTTTAGTATTACCTTAACTTTATATTAATATAGTATTAAAGGTTTAACCTCTACTCCTTATAATCTCTCCTCTAATAATTTAGAGTCCTTAATAGGGTCTAGCCTTTTCCCTACTCCTTACTTATATATTAGCCCTATTTACTTATTATAATAAGGTTTAAGTATCTTCCTTTTTATTAGAATCCGCCTTATTTTAATAAATTAAGATAACTTATAGTATAGTAGCCCTTCTTATTATAATTGTAATAAGTAATATCTAATAAGTCGCGTAATTTAAGCTTATTATAACTACTCTTATTATTATAACTACCTATTCCTTATCCTCTTATAATATTATCCCTATTTATTTATAGTTTTTTACCTTTCTCGCGATCCGTGTACTTATATAATATATTTTACTAGCCTTTATTATAAAAAGGCCTCTAATCTTATTAATATTAGCCTTAAGGCGTACTACTAATAATAAGAGTTTATCTCTTATATTAAGTAGGGACCCCTAATTTATAAGGGTAATTTAAAGCTCTTTAATAATTTTAGTATATAAATTTATTACCTACTTACTTTTAACTTTTTTAGGAAGTTAGGCTTCTAAAGATATTAAGTATATTTTAAATTTATAAATTATTTATATTAGGTGTTAATATATATTAATATACTATTAATATATACTTAACTCCCTATTTATAAGATCCTTAATATAATTTAGTAAAAAGTTTATAAAATCCTTCTAACTTAATATTTCTAATAAATAAGAATATAAATAAGTAGCCTAAAATTATTCTAGGTTACTCTTAAGCGCTAGTATTATAAATAGAATACGTGATATCTATATAATAAAATTAAATAGAGTTTATAAAAAAGATCTATTATATTATTATATCTAGTCTTAATATTTATAGATATTCTTATTATAATAGTTAGGAATAGGGGTTAGCTTTAATATACTTTAAAAGGGACTTAAGTACTCCTTAGCTTTACTATATATATACTTCTAACTTATACTATTATTATTATAAAGAGAAATCTATTCCCCTAATTCTAAGGTAGTAATATCTACTTTAACTTCTTTAAGTTATTAAATTTATAATAACTCTTCTTACTTATACCTTACCTATATAAGGTATTTTATTATAAGGGGAATACTTTCTTTATAATTCTCTAAATCTTCCTTAAAGGTATTTTTAATATTATTAGGTTTATTTATATCCCTTATATAACTTTCCTATTCCCTTTCCTATTAGCTAGGATTATTATTAAAAGTATTTAATAAACTACTTTTATCTTAACTCTACTATAATAGTATATTACTTATAATACTATTAGAGCGAGTTATATTTACTATAACTAATAATAGATTACTACCCTTAAATAGGTAGAAGAGTTAGAATTATTATAATTATAAATTATAGGGGTTATATAATACTATAAAATTAGTCTATTTTTATTATAAGACTAATTCTTAAGAAATCTAAGAATTATTCTATAAGGGATCTAATAAACCCTTTAAAGAGAACTAGTAAGCCTTATATATTATTTCCCCTTACGGGTTAATATAAGGGCGTGACGTATACTAAGTATATACGTCGTATAGCCTATTAAGTAGGTTATAATAATAAGCCTATACTATTATCTATAATTATAACGAGTCCCTTAGCGATAATAGTAAGAAGCTTATTATAAGGTAGAAGTACCGCGATATAACTTATAGTTATAAGGGCTACTACTAGATTAATAATAATAGTAAATATTACTAGTTAAATACTATATAGTATAAGAGGTAGGCGAGTATAATTATCTCTAGTAAGACTATTAAATATAAACCGCCGTATCTTATTATTAAGTCGCTACTTAGTTAAGGCTAAGAGGGGGAGGATAAAAAGCCTAGTAAAAAGAAGTTAGTAATAGATTAGATAAAAGAGATAATAGCCTAGTAGATAGAGTTTAATACTATTAAGAGTATAAAGTCTATAATAAGTAAGGGTTATTAATAGTCTATATAATAAGTACTTATATAGCTATAGCTTCCTCCTCCTTTAATATACTTATATCTACTATTATATCCTTCCTTATACTAGTCTCTATTATATAACCGTCCTTACTCGCCTACGCCTAACTAATAGTTATAATCTACTCTATTTATAGCGAGAGCTTAAGACCCTTACGGGTATTTGTTAGGCTTAGGTATATATACGCCTTACGCGCCACCTTATAACCTACTTCAGGTAACCTTCCTTAGAAATATAGGGTAATATCCTAGTAATAGGAGGCCTAGATTAAGCTTATATTTAGTAGATATATATCTTCCTAGCTATCCCCTATTATTCTTCTAAGTTCCTTAGAGATTAATTTTACTATTATAATAGGCCTACTACCTAATCTATTAGTAGACTTATACTTATTATTAAACCTTATAATATAACTTTATATCTTTTATTACCTAATACGCCGTTATAGAGCTAGCGGGTATAAACCTTATAATTTTAATCTCTCTCCCTTTTTAAAGGAAAAGGCTTAGAGTTATTATTATATTAGGTTTACCCTATAATAATTAATAGGCTAAAAGTAATAACTAAGTAGAACTACTATTATATAAAATATTATTAGAACGCCGTTATAATACCTTAGTAGAAGGAAGACTCTTTACTCCTTCTACTCTAGATAAGCTAGAATAGCTACTAGAGGAGGCCTAGAATAAAAATTATTATCTTAAATAATAAAATAAATTAGTAATATTACTAGCTTATAATAAAGCCCTTTATAATCCTTAGGTTAGTATTAACCTAGGAGTTTAGAATACTATTATCTTAGCGCCGTCTTAATATACTTATATATATATACTTCGCCCTAAAAGGATAAGACCTTATAAAGGATCCTTTAAAGGGGAGTACTTATATTAGTTTTATAAAGTTAATATTAAATTTATTATAAGTCTAAAGTACTTTATTATAAATAAGTCCTATATAACCTATTATATAGACTCCTTAGAAGGGGACCTTAAAGCTTAATAGTATACCTATTTTAGGAGTTATAATCTTATTAATATTATATTTAAATTCTTTAAGAGGTTTCTACTAGACTTAGTTATAGATCTAGTAAGCCGCCGTCTCCTTATTTATAAAAAGTAGGAGTAGGTATATTAATATAATAATTAAAAGGTCTTAAATTTTAAGGCCTTTTTAAAGGAGTTAGAGTCTTATTTACTACCTTTTAATAAGAAGTATAAGGCTTATATTTTCCTTATAAAACTTTATAATAAGCTAAAGAATAAAATTCTTAGTACTAGTAATATTACTAAGTAGTATAAGGAGATATTTACTTAGGCTATTATACTAGAGAATACTCTAGAATATAGGCGCTATATAAGCGGCTTAGGTTCTTAAGGAAAATCTTAGGGTAGGTCTTAGCGAAAATTAAAAGGTAGTAATAAGTCCTTAGAAGACTAGGTTATAAAGCCTAAGGGTTCTAATAATAATAGTAGTAAGTAGTCGCGCTTTAAGGATAATACCTTAAAAAGGAAGGCTAGGCCTAATATTAGGATAGATTTTATAATCTATTTCTATTATAATAAAGAAGGTTATATCTAACTAAATTATATTAATCTTAATAAGCCTTAGGCTTATTTTAGTATTAATATAATATTAGTAAAAAAAGAACTAGCCCCTTAACCGCCTTAAAAGAGGGGTAAGAAGACTAATTAATAGAGGTAATATTATTAATCCTTATAAAGGGTTAAGTAGAGTTATAAGGTAACTAGTATTAAGTTATAATACTTTTAAACTTTAAGTTATACCTAAATTTAATTTTATAAAAGTTTATAATTTAATAGGATTTAAAGCCTTATAAAGCTATCTTATTATAAGTATAAGTACTTAATAGAAGTAGTATATATATCTATAAAGCCTACTAGTTATATTATTAGTTAGTAGGTAGCAAGGGTTATAAAAAGGAGTATACTACTCTTTTTTATATAGTAAATTAAAAGGGCCCTAATATTATTTTAGGTATATTAGGATTAAAATAATAGTATATACTATTAGATCTAGAGGCGGATTACTAGCGCTTTAAAGTTAATTCTAATATATTATAAGTTAATAAGCCCTAAGCGTTCGCTTAAAATATTAGAAAAGAGCTAAATATATTTACTATTATATATACTAGTATAATATCTAGTAAATAAGAAGTCCCCTAACTCTTTAGGGAATTAGAGGCCTTTACTAATATCTTTTTTAGTAAGAAAGTAGGTACCTTACCTATTTTTAAAGAGGGTAACTATATTATAGATCTTATAAAAGGTAAAGAACTACCTTATAAGCTACTTTATAATTTATCTTAAACTAAGCTAGTAGAGCTACGGCGCTACCTTAAGGATTTACTTTAAAAGGGTATTATTTACTACTTTATCTTATTAGCTAGAGTACTTATTCTCTTTGTACTAAAGAAGGATAGTAGGCTACGTCTATATATAGATTATAAGGGGTTAAATATTATAACTTTAAAGAATAGATACCTATTACCTCTTATTATTAAGATATTAGATTACCTATATAATTCTAAGGTTTTTATAGAGTTAGATTTAAAGGATACCTATTATTAAATTTATATTAAGGGAGGTAATAAATAGAAAACTACTTTTTAAACTTATTATAACTACTTTAAATATTTAATTATACTTTTTAAGCTTATTAATATACTAGCTATATTTTAAGCCTATATTAATAGGGCCTTAGTTAGTTTAGTTAATATAACTTATATAATATATCTAGATAATATCCTTATTTATAGCTCTAATCTAGTAGATTACTAGTAATATATTTAGTAAGTACTAGAATAGTTATATTAGTTTTCCCTATATACTAATCTAAAAAAGTACTAATTTAGTACTAAAAGGGTTAAATTTTTAGGGTTTATTATCTTAACTAATAGTATTAAGATAGATCTAGAGCGTATAATAATAATTAGGGACTAGCTTAAGCCTAAGACCTATTAGGATATATAAGTCTTTTTAAGCTTTATAAATTTTTATTATTAGTTTATTTATAGCTACTCTTATATAATTAAGCTACTTACTAGCCTACTTAAGGGTAGTAAGGATAGTAAGAAAATAGGTCTTTTCAATTAGATTATTACTATTAATAGAGTATTTTAATTATTATAAGATACCTTTATATTAGCGCCGTTTCTACGCTACTATAACCTTATAAAGGCCTTAAGGATAGAAATAGATACCTTAAATTTTACTATAAATACTATCCTATCTTAATAGGATAAAGATAGTAACTAGTAACCTATTACATTCTAGTCTTAGAAGATAACTAACCTAGAATAAAATTATAAAACCTATAATTAGGAGCTACTTACTATTATAGTAGTAATAAAATAGTAGTAATACTACCTAGAAGGAAGTACTTTTATAATTAAAGTATAAATTAATTATAATAACTTAAAAGGCTTTATAAAATAAAAGGAATTAAACTCTAAGTAAGCTAGATAGGCGCTTAAGCTTACTACTTATAACTTTAAGATATTCTATTACCTAGAGAAGTTAAACCCTACTAACACGCCGTCATATTAACCTAATTATAAGGGAAAATTACCCCTAAATATAAAGCTCTTATTAATACTATAAAATAAGCTTACTTTATAGAAGAATAATAGTTCTAAAGAAATATAAGCTATTATTATAGTTATAGCGCCTGTATTTAGAATTATAGGTATTTAAGTTATTATCCCTAGAAAGGATATTATAAATATTTTAGACTTAGCTTATAAAGATACTTAAAGGCTTATAGAGACCTTAATTTATAACTTATAAAAGTATAATAATTAGGTAAAGTCCTTCTTAGAAGTACCTACTATATAGTATTATTATAAATATTTTAAGGCCTAGAGTTTAGACTTTAATAGGCTATCAATCTTTAAAGGTTATCCCTATATTCTAAGGGATAAAGCCCTATATAGTAAACTAATTAGTCGCTATTATAATAATCCTTTATTAGGATATTTTAGTACTAAGAAGATATATAATCTTCTTATATATAAATACTATTAGAATAGTAGTATAAAATAAGTTACTAAGTATTATTAAACTTATAATATTTATTAAAGAACTAAGTTACTACGCTATTATACTTATAATAAATTAAGTTTATTACCTATTACTACTTAATTATAGAAGGAAATATCTATAGACTTTATTATAAGGTTACTCCTAAGTAAGGCTAAGGGAATTATTTATAATTTTATCCTTATAATTATTAATTATTTTATAAAAATAGTTAGGTATATATCTATTATAATAATAATTAATACTACTAAGCTAGTAGATATATTTTATAATAAAATTATTTACTACTATAATATACCTAATAGTATTATAAGTAATAGGGGTTTTATCTTTATAAGTACCTTCTAGTTAGCGGTTTATTTTTACTTAAAGATAAAATGCTACCTAAATATAGCCTTTTACTTATAAATTAATAAGTAGATTAAGTATTAGAATTAGGTATTAGAATATTACTTATATATATTTACTAATAATAAGTAAATTAATTAGGCTAGGTAACTATTTATAGTTAAATTTATATATATAAATAGTATTTATTTCTCTATTAGAATAATACTATTTTTTCTTATATATAGTTATTACCTAGAAGTTTGTTAGAAACTTAAGGATAAGTCCCTAAAAGGGAGGATACCTATTATAAATAATAGAGTTAGAATATTATAACTTATAAAGGATAAAGCTATAAAACGTCTTTAGGCCGCCTAAGCGTCTTAAGAAAAGTATTATAATTAGAATTATAAGCTATAAATATATAATATTAGTAATTTAATAATATTAATTATAAAGAACCTAAAGTAATAACGCCTAAGTAAGAAGTTAGCTTATAAGTATGTAGGACTATTCTAGGTTATTAATAAGGTCGGTTTATAGGTGTATTATCTACTATTACTACTATTATATAGGATCTATAATATATTTTATATAATACTAATTAAACCTTACTATTAAAGAGACTACTCTCCTATAGTAGATATCTTTATATAAGTACCTAAAATTATTAATAATAAAGAATAATAGGAGGTAGAAGAAATTATTAATAAGGTTAATAATAAATAAGGTATCTAGTATAAAGTTAAGTAGACTAGTTAGGGTAGTAAATATAATTAATAGGTACTAGATAAGGACCTTAATAAGTCTTATAAACTAATAAGAGCCTATAATATATTAGTATAATTAAAGTATAAATAAAATATTAAATATATTCTTATATTAAATAAGTAGTAATAATATAATAAGTTATAATATAAGTTAAGACTATTATCTTTATATATATTATATAATAATTAATCTCTTATATATAAGTATACTTATAAGTATAGTAATATAGTTTAAAAATATTCTTTTTATAATATTATTAAGTTAAAGTAAGTACTTATAAGAGAGGCTAAGGGAGTTATAAGAAGTTTTAAATATTAGGATAAGAATCTATTAATATCTTATAGTACTATCTTAGCGTAGTTTCCTTTAAAGCTATTTAAATTATAATAATAATAATAAAGGTTCTATTTAATTTTATAATAGATATGTTAGAGTAACGTATTACTTATTATATCTTATATTTATAAATATTTAGTCTATTATTAATAATAAAGTATATACGCCTACTAGTTAATATTACCTTCTTATTTCTATATTATTATTAATATATATTACTAATACCTATACCTAATAAGTTATTCCCTATTAGTATATAATAATATTAATTATATGAAAATATTATATACCTTAAGACTTAAAGTTAATAAGTTATATATCTAACTATATATTAACGGTATTTAGAATAATTCTAAATTATATTATATATTATCTTAATATAATTAAAAGATATAAATAGTTTAGAAGTATATATATACTATCTAGATAATTTATTAATATACTCTATTACTAACTATTATATAATATTATTACTACCTTATAAAAGGTTTTAATATATATATCTATCCTAGCTAATATTAATACTATATTAGTAGTAGTATATTAAATAACTCTTTTCCCTTATTTTTCCTACGTAGTTTTAAGGTTTTTTAATAAGTATTCTAGTTAATCTAACTAGCCCTAGGGACTAGGGCCTAGGAGGGGAGGTACTTATTAGGCTTAGGTATATATACGCCTTACGCGCTACCTTATAACCTACATTAGGTAACCTTCCTTAGAAATACGGGGTAACGTCCTAGTAACGGGAGGCCTAGACTAAGCTTATACTTAGTAGATATATATCTTCCTAGCTATCCCCTATTATTCTTCTAAGTTCCTTAGAGATTAGTTCTACTACTATAGTAGGCCTACTACCTAATCTATTAATAGACTTATACCTATTATTAAACCTTATAACGTGACTCTATATCTTTTATTACCTGATACGCCGCTATAGAGCTAGCGGGTACAGACCTTATAGTATTCTAGTCCTATTAGTAAACTAAATAAGGATAATAATATTCTAGAAGTATTCTAATAGTAGAAGAAGGATAGGATAGATTATTAGGACTAAAAGCTATAATATTATTAGATTTAGGCTAAGATTACCTATAAAGGTTAGGGTATTAATAATATTAAGAGTATAAAGGATACCTTATTATATATCTATACTAGATCTATTACTACTAGGCTTCCTAACGGTATTATTTAGAAGCTAAAAGGCGAACTAAGTTAGTTTAAAAAGCTTTAAAGGGAGGAGTATTAGTACGCCCGTAAGCTAGCTAGTATAAGAGGAGGTAGATATTAAGGAGGTAGATAGTAAGTAGGAGGTTTTTAAGAAGTATAGTATCTTTAGCTATCTATTAATATAAATAATAAAACTAAGACCTCTACTACTAGGCTATTTCTTATTTAAATACTTCTACCTTATTATTAAATATATACCTAGTATTATTATATATAAAGTACTCCTTTATAAACCTATTATATCTACTATACTTAATAGTATACCTTAAGAAGCCCTTAAAGTCATTCTAAAAGATAGGGTAAAAGCTCTTAAAATAATATCTTATCTAGGCCTTAAGTATACTAAATATAAGCTTAATAGGGTTATAGTCTAGTAAGTAGGAAGGTAAGTACTTAATAAGATAGCCCTTCTATTTAATAGCCTTAATAATTTAAATATTAATATAAATACTAATATTATCTAGGATAATAATACTTTACTTCTAAGGATATTTATTATATAATAGTAGTAGCTTATTAATTAGCTAGTTAATAATTTCCTCCTTTAAATACTAGCCCTTCTTAATACTAGTATATAGAAGGTAACCCTTAGTAGTATATATAGGTAGAATACTATATATATTACCTCGTCTTATATTACTATAATAGCGAGTAGGATTACTTATAAGCGTATATACTATAGATTACTATATTATCTAGAGCTTAAATAAAGACTTATTAATAAAGATAAGCTACTCTACTTTTACCTTACTAGTAAAGGCTTACTAGGTAACTTAAAGCTCTTAACTCTAAGGGCCTATATATTAACTAGTCTTATAAGATATCTTTATATCTTTTAGAGCTTATAAGATAGTAGATTAGTAAATAGATATATCCTATTCCTCTACTAAGTAACGGGCTAGCTCTTCCTAAAATAGCTATAATTTTTAATACTAATAATTAAGTAGAGTATTAAGAGTAGTAGGTATTATTAAGTAACTTTAGCCTAGATAGTATAAATAATAAGTGTCACGGTTCTAGTATATATTAGCTAGGTGTAGCCTAATAGGGTTTAGTACTATTTAGGCTTAGTACCTATATATACTAGATTTATTCTATATAGCTAGAATACTATAGTTAATATTCTATTTATACTAATAATATTATTACTATTTAGGTCTATATCAGGTCCCTAATATAATATTAACTATCCTTATTAGTAGTAAGCTTACTTTTATAACTATAAGCCTACTACCCTACTACTAGACCTACTACTAGCCTACCTTACCTACTAACTACCAGACCTACTACTAGCCTACCTACCTACCTACCTACCGCCAGACCTACTACTAGCCTACCTACCTACCTACTAATTACTAGACCTACTACTAGCCTATCTAGTCACCTACTATTTAACTAGCTACGACGGATTTCTAAGAAAAGTTGACTTTTTTAATATAATAACAGATTTTCACGACTTAGACTAAGAGACTAGAATATTACTCTAGTAACTTAAGAATAATAATATACGCTTACGTAATCTACGTAATATTTACTATATAAAATATAAAGAAACTCTTATAGTAAATATAAAGCTATAATAGAAAAATTAAGAGCTAGAGAAGAAAATTTAAGATCTAACTATTAAGGAGTTTTAGTTCCCTAAATAGGATATACTACTAGATTCTAACGACGAGGTCCTAGTTAAGAGGTCTACCTTAGTTAAGAGGTCTCTAGCTCCCTCCGAGGTCGCTACTACTAGTAGTAGTAATAATAAGAAATACCTAGATATTCTATACTTTTATAGAGTTACTAAGGATTAGGAGTTATAGCGACTATATCTAGAAGTAAAATTTAACGCTAGCGCTATACTATTCCCCTTTAAGAAAAATAAGATAAACTGTATCTATAATTATTATAAATCTATAGTCTTTAATATTATTAAGGCTAGATTTATAAAGGGCGGCGTCCTATTTAAGACTTTTAATAAGATTATTAACCTCCTTAATAATAATTTTAAAGCTTTTAATCCTATTAGTAATACTAAGGCTACTATCTATAACCTAGATTTTATTATAAAGGAAGGTGAAAAATTTAATATATTCTTAGCGAGATTTTCTAGTACTATTACCCTATTAGGGTATTCGGAGTTTATAAAGATTTTAACCCTTAAACAGATAATTATATTTAAATTATAGGATAGAGTTATAGATAGTCTAAACTTAAAGGTTTATAAAGAATTTATCTAGTATCTACGGCTAGTTAATACTTAGATATATTAGTATAGCTAGTCTTAGGAAGATAATAAGATACTTAAAGTCCCTATACCTTCTACCTATTATAAGACCTACCCTGTAGAGTTCCTAATAGAGCTAAAGAAAGATAGTCGTTATTTCTAGTACCTTCTTATTAGATATTAACCGGGTCTAGATACTCCTTATTAGGATGATCTATATCTAAGCTATCTATAGGTAAAGAAGCTATTAGGAAAGCTAAGGGTAGTAGAACTAGATTAAAGGAGAAGAGCTTAGAGAATAATAGTAGTATTAATAGATAATATAGCCATCTTATCTCTAGAGTCTCCTGTAATAATAATGTCTATAGGGGTAAGGATAATAATAATAATAAAATGTTATTAATAGGGATATAGATTTTTCTTTTTCTTTTATAGATTTTCTAGTAAATAGCTCTACACGTCTATAAGAGCTACGAGATATAAAGATAATATAATATTATATAATATTTATTATAAGATATAAATATAGGTTTAATTAATTCCTTTTTATAAGTTAAGATATTAAGAGTTTTTCTAAAAAGCGCTAAGACTACGTTAACGGTTTTTTTATTAACGCCTACCTTAAGCGGTTAATATACTATAACCCTACGTCCGTTTAATATACTTATTACATCGGTAAACTAGGAAGAAGAACAGAATATTAGGATCTATACTACCCGTATTTTCCGCTTTTTCTATACCTTATATAGGTTTATTAAACCGTTATATACAGCCTAAGCGGTTATTATATATTTAGCACGTTTAAAGAACCCTTAACCTTTATAAATTATCTAGCTAGTACTCGCGCATAGGTTACTATATATATCTAGGCGAGAATATTAGGTAGTAAACCCTTCCTATTAGTTTATCCTATTTTATTTAGTTATATAATTAAATTATTTTATAAAGTATATATTCTATATAGCCGCTATAGACTTATGGCGTTTAATATACATGGTATTAACTTATAATATATAAAGATATCTTAGAATAATCTTACTATATTATAATATTATTATATTCTATTTCTATTTAATTTATTCCTACTTAGCTCGCTATTACTTATTACCTTAGAAGGATTCTATACGCGTATACTATCTCTATATTATTAGCTAATAATCTAACCTTCCTTATTAAGTAGATTACCTTTATTATTAATATTCTTATCTATAGTTATATCCTCCTCTAATACCTCGCGACTACTATCTATTAGATCTATTATAGCTTTAACTAATTTATATATCTTAGGTTAAGTAGTTTTCATATTAGATATAACCTTTTTAAGTTCTAAGGAGTTATTTATAAGTTTAAGTAATATTATTTCCTTATCTTAACTAATTTAGTTAACCCGCGTAATACCCTATATTTTATTCCTTTATAACTACTTAGGGTTAAAGATAGTAGTAAATTTTACTACTATATATATATATCCTATAAATAGAAGTATATTAGACCTAATAAGGATCTATAAGACGTTATTAGTATATAAACTCTTCTTACTATCTTTACCTTCCTAGAAGAGTTTAATAATTTTAGTAACCTTATACTTAGTTAGGCTTAAATAGATTAGGGTAATAGGTTTCTTTTATATATCGCGGATTACTTATATACTAATTAGCGCTTTAACCCTAAGGTAATTATTAATATAAAGTAATAGCCTATTAAGAATATATACCTAGTAAATAATAAGGGCTAATATAGGCCCTATTATTAAGATAAGGAACTTTTCTTTATTTCCCTATATACTATTTAAGGTAACCTTTAGTACTAGTATCTTTAAGTAATTTAAAACCCTAGCGATCTAATATATTAACCACTTATAAGGTAAGCCTTATTATTCTAGTTTATATAGTTTCCTAGGCATAGTTCTAAGCTACTTATTAGTTATTAGTTCCCCTAATATAAAAGCTAGCGCCTTAGTCTCTTTTTAGAATAATAATTTAGGGAATAATAATATAATCCTAGGGCGACGCGCGGCTATTAGTTATATTTTTACTTTTACTACTAGTATAATAACTATCTTATACTATTTATAGAGTTTAAGTTAGTTTAAATATATCTTCCTAACTTCCTTAATTACCCCTTTAAACCCCTAGTCTAGCACGTCTTTATATTATTCTAGGTATATTACGCGGTATTTATAATAGTAGTTAGGTTAGAGGTCTATTAATAGATACCCTAGAAACTTCGAGTTACTAGTATAACGTAGTTATAATATTTAGATAATAATAGTTATTATATCCCTATACTTATAATACGCCTCCGCCGTTATATTTCTAGCCTTATATTAATTAATTAAGGATATTATATATCTTACTAAATTTATTAAGCTCTGACTTTATATAGTACTTTAAGTTTTAGTAATAGTTATTTATCTAAGGGTAGTTTAGTATTATAAGATATAGCGCCTACCTTATATTACTATCCTAGAGTGTACCTACCTAGCCCGCTATATATACGGGTAACGCTTTAAATAGAGTTCTAGTAAGGAAGAGCTTCTAAGGTATCTAACCCTTTATAGTCGTATTAAGTGCCTAAACTCTACTAATTATCCTAGTATACTTATTAGATTTAGTATATACTTTATTAAGTATAATATAGCCCTATCCTATTATCTATTATTACTATTAAGCCGTAATATTAGGCTACCTACCTAGCTTTATAACCTCTAGAATATAATCTAATAGCTTCTTCTTTACCTATCTATTATATAATACTCTAGTAGTAAAGTAAAGTATATATAACTTATTATTCAAGTTATTAAAGTAAAGGATAGCCCTAGAGGGTACTATAGATTAGTAGTCCTCTTTATCTAGTTTTAGTATATATACTTTTAATTTAGTATCGCTATATATATATTATAAAGTCTACTTATACTTCTAGTCCTTTATATTTAGGAAATACTTTATCTATCCTAATTAATAGGATAGTAAAGCCGGAGGTATAAGTATAAGGGTTAGGCTATAGCTTAGCTTTAACTTTTAGGATATTCTAGCGTTAATACACGTATATTAAATATTAAAGGGGTTATTAGATAGGTATTTAATATTAGGCGGCTAAGGGTCCTTTTATATTCCCTTTAAGAGGTATAGGTTATATCTCCCTTTAGACCTAGCTTCTTTAATACTATTAATAACTAATATAAGGGTCTAGTTTAAGATAATTACCCTAATAGCCTTAATAGTCTATAGCCCTTATTAGCTAATAGTCTTAAGTAGAGTACCTTAGTTTATTACCTTCCTAAGTCCTATTATATTTATAAGGTATCCGCCGTTCTAGAATACCTCTATCTTAAAGTAGATAAATACCCTAAATATCTAAAATAGCTTAAGATCTAATAATAACTTAAGTAACCTAATAGTCTTATTAGGTTAATAATATATATTAGGATTAAAGTAAAATAGATAAGTATAGTCCTCCTACCTCTTATCCTATTAATAAAGCTATTTAATTATTATAATTAGATAGTTTTCGGCTAGTTTTATTATTATATCCCCCTCTCCTTCTTCCGTAATATCTATTATCTTATATAATTCTACGTCCTTAATATCTAGCTCTATAGTAAGACTAATAGCTACGCCTTACTTAGTAACTTTTTATTTATATACTACCTTAGTATTATTAAAACCCTGCCTTAGTATAGCTTATAACTCCCGTCTACTTAATACTCTAGCGCTTTCTAATAATTACTAGTTATCTACTACGACTTAGCCTTTAGATTTAGATTCCTATATTAAATTAATTACTTTATTTAATTTAATAGTAGGTAGAGAATTATTCTTCTCTAGTAAGGTACTAGGCTAAGTATAGACTTCAGCCTTTTTAATTAATCTATTAAATGGTACTATAATATCAGGAGTATTAACTTTAGCCTTTCTAATTAGTTTAGTAGATATAACTATATTATTAGCCGGAGTATAAGCTTTAGCTAGTTTAATAGATATAACTAGGTTATTAGCTAGACTATAGGCTTTAGCTAGTTTAGTAGACGTAACTATATTATTAGCTAGAGTATAGGCTTTAGCTTCTTTAGTTAGTTTAATAGATATAACTAGGTTATTAGCTAGAGTATAAGCTTTAGCTTCTTTAATTAGTTTAGTAGATATAACTATATTATCGGCTAGAGTATAGGCTTTAGCTTCTTTAGTTAATTTAGTAGATATAATTATATTATCGGCTAGAGTATAGGCTTTAACTAGTTTAGTAGATATAACTAGGTTATTAGTTAGAGTATAGGCTTTAACTTCTTTAGTTAATTTAGTAAGGGTAATTAGGTCGGAAGATTTATATAATAAGAGGATAACTAATAACCCTATCTATATTAGATAAATACTTCTATCCTTCACTAGTATTCTATTAGGTACCTCCCCCTTTTAGTCTAGCTCTACCTCTTAGTTATAATCTATTAGTATTATAGTATTTAGTATTATATTATCTTTATCTTTACTATATAGCTTAATACTCTTATTCTTAGATAATTAGCTAAAGTATAGTTAACTTATAATAGTAGTTTTTAATCGCTTCTAAGTAGGTAATATATTATATCCTATTTAAAACCCTAATATTTAATTAGCTATTACTATAGCCTTTACTACGCCTTTAGCCTACTATAATTATATCCTTTTATTATACTTTATCTCCGTTTTACGCTTCTTAGTATTAGGCTATAAATATCCTATTTAAATTTAGGCCCTAGTTATAATAGCGGACGTTAATTATATAATTTTTATTACTATAGTAGATAGAGAAGGTAGTTACTTACCTAGAGTCTCTAATAGAGTAATTAATAGAATAGAGGCCTACTAAGCGGAATTATCCTATCCTACTATAAACTTAAATATAGGGTTAATACCTACGCCGTTAATAACCTCCCTTATAGCCCTATAAAGTTAGCGATTATTAGTTAATTTAGTTAGAAACTAAGCTCCTTTATACTTAAACCGTAGCATTACTTCTAAGGGCTTTAGCTCAAGGTCTTTATTATAATACTAAATAAACCGGTCTAAGGTTAAGTATATTAGTAGGCTTCTTATATCTAATAAAGGGTTAGGTAACTAGATAATATCTAATAAAAGAAGCCTAGTAATTTTCCTATTATATATCGCCTTTAAATTAATATCCCTTATATCTTAATCCTATATAGCCTCTTATTCTATTTATTATTTCAGGGCTAGTAATATAGCCGTACTATCTTCTATTATTAAGTTATCTAAACTTATATCTTAGAGGGGTAATTATTATTATTCTTTATATCCTTCCTTCTCCCTCTTAATTTTTCATTTAGTCTTATAATCCTATTATCTAATATTTAAGTAAACCTATTATACTACCTTAGAGAGTATACTAAGTTCACCCTCTCTATTTAGACTACCTAGTAGGTATAATTTATTATACTTATACTTTCAGCCTAGCTATGTAATAAAATCCTACTCCTTTACCTAGGATTCTTTACCTTTAAAGTCTTTAATACCTACCTTTCTATACTATTCTTTAGTATCCTCTCTTACTAGCTCCTAATCCGCGTCTATTATAGCGGTCTTATTATATACTTTAGTTATATTTATATAAAGAGGGTCCTCTATCTTATTATAAGACTCGTTATATTTTATTAATAGTATTATATTATTAAATTTAAATAGGTAATATAGATCTTATCCCTTACTATTAAGGTAATATTTTCTTTAGCTTAATAGTAATTATAGCTTATATAAAGGTAGTAATTCTAAACGCGAGTTCTATTTATAATTAGTTAATTATACTTATTATAAATAAGGTTTATTAGTAGGGCTACGTACCTTTACTTACCTTATTAAGTATAACCTTACTAAGTCTAACCTTACTAGTTTAGACTAATAGCTACTATACTTAGTATATATAAATAATTATTTATATATTATTATAAGGAGCTACTACTTAGTATATCTTAAGTCTAATATATAGGAATATTTCCTGTAGTTAATAAAGTATATAAAGGTAATAAGATAAAAACTTATTTAGGTAAAGATAATAAGATAAAAACTTATTTAGATATTAAGTAAAGTAGAATATAATATATTACTTTCTACCGCTAAATATACCTTAATAATTACTTAGGCTACTTATATTAATTTAGATAGGGGTATATATTTCTTTTTAAGTAAATAGCTTATACTAGGTAAGGGTAGGTAATATAATAGTTAGTCTATAAGTTATACTTACTCCTATAAAAGGGGGCCTAAGAAAGGGATTTAATTTAATATATAATCTACTAACTTATAATTAAAGCTTATTATATAAAATACTAACTTATAACCTAGTCTTATATAACCGCGTGCTTATTAGTTTATTAGATTATACTAGGTTTAATTTAATTTTTTTTAATTAATTAATTATACTCCTATGCTAGCTAAAGCTAATAAGGGTAGACTTTTCGGGGGGTACGCCTAGCGTACCTATCGTTCGGGGAGAAACCTAGCTAAGGGATAAAAACTCCACCTACTATCCGCAGGCTATACTATTATTCGGCTCCTTCCCTCCCCCCCCTAATAGGCCTGCCATCGGGGCGGTATATCGAGGGGTCGGGTCTACCGTCTATAATACTAAGGTTTCGTCGACTATATTCTCTTCTCTTTAGTTAGGGCGGAGCCCTTCCTCTCTATCGGTTCTCGCTAATATCTCTTTTACTAGTATAAACTAGTAGAGGGCGCCTAACCTAATTAACTACCTCGCCGCTACCCTTATCCCTATTAGTAATAAGAGAATAGTACTATAGTCTTCCGACCCAGCCTTTAGTAATATCTAACTCCTACTAGTATAATAGTCGGGATAGAATAGTAGGACGTGTTTACCGGTCTACCTCGCCGCCCCGCACGGGTAGCTAGGACTTAGGATCCCAGGTACCTTCCTAATAAATAAGAAGTAGTTAAACCTAATCTTGTCCGTGCGTAACTAGACCGTTATAGAGCTCTCCGGCTTCTTTAGGCCCTTATAGAGGTCCTATCTCCCCCCTACTAGGTCACCCTTCTATGCTAGGCTCTTGTATCGGCTCTCTAATCCCCGCTGGTAGTGGCGCTACCGGCCCTACTACCGGCCTTCCTACTAGGTTAGCATCCTTTTCTATAGCGTCGGGCTATTAAGTACCCCGTTTAGCGACCGCTTCACCTAAGACTCCTTCTTAGCTGACGGGGGTAGCGGAGGGCGCAGCCTCCTACCCCTTCTTAGTTATAACTAAGACTTAATCTTCGCGTTTCCTTTCAGGACCGTCTTATATATCCCTTAAAGGATCTTACTCCGTAGTAGGGCCTTATTAAGGAAGTCTCTTACCGACGGGATTCCCGCCTCTACTTCGAGGACTGGAATTGAAGTGGCCTTATACGCCCCCAGTACTTTACGCAGTCCTTTATTCTAGATCGTCGTCAGGGTCTTCACGTGCTTCCCTACTACTCCGGGGATACTAGGTTTATTTAACCTACTCTACTAATTATAATTAATTTTAATGCCCTCTAGGCCCCTACTACCTATTAGCGGGTACTTTAGCTAGGGTTAAGTTATTAGCGCTAGCAGCTACGTTTTTATTATATCCCTCTCCCTTTACTAGTTTAATTAGGATTATATTATTAGCCCTAGCTTCGCCCTAGTCCCCTACCTCTTCCTATTCGCTTATATTTAAATCCGCTCCTTTATTATCTAACTCTATATTATAGTTATATATACTAAGATTTAAAAATAGTAGTTTAATATTATATATAATATAGTTACCTACTCTAATTAAATATTAAAGTATTTTATATTAGGGTTATACGCGAGGCTAATTACCTATTTAAATTCCTATATAGTTTATAATAATTACTAAGACATCGCTTATATAAGAGACCCCGGAAAGGAGGCGGGAAGGGAGGGCTATAAAGCCTAGTATATATAATACTATTATATAAAGGATTATTATAGACTTCTTATCTCCTTAATAGCTATTAATAGTTATAGACTCTATATTATATAATCTATCCTCTAGTTTTAATATTTATTTAGTAAGGTTAACTTATATAAGGTACCTT
>JAABUR0100001824.1_pt1 | contig 35832 bp, 39 predicted proteins | sample 5560091 | NCBI WGS metagenome assembly JAABUR01 (sample SAMN10711879, study PRJNA513375) | rock metagenome | isolation source: Antarctica rocks | place: Antarctica: Victoria Land, University Valley sud | reverse complement strand
TTCTACCAGCGCCAGCGCCGCCACTCCGCGCTCGCCTACCAGTCACCCACTCGTTTCGAGGACATGTTGTTGTTGCACGATCACGCCGCCTAGCGCTAACCTGTCCGGGCAAACGCAGCAACCTCAATCAGCAAACGCAGCACCCGCGCCTGCTCGCTCGGATCGAGCATCGCCACCGGCTCGTCGGCGACGAGCAGCTTCGGCTCCAGCACCAGCGCGCGGGCGATGGCGACCCGCTGGAGCTGCCCACCCGACAGCTCGTGGGCGTACTTGGCGAGGAAGGCGGGCGAGAGCGGCAGGCGCACGTCGCCCAGCGCGGCGCGGGCGCGCGTATCCCGCGCCACCCGGTCCCCCAGCCGTTGAATGTCGAGCGGCTCGCGGACCAGTTCCAGCACGGTCAGGCGCGGGCTGAGGGCCTCGTAGGGATCCTGGAAGATCAGCTGCACCCTCCGGCGCGCCGCCCGGAGCGCCTCGCCGCGCAGGCCACGCAGTTCTTGACCCTCGCAGAAGACCTCGCCGGTGTCGGGCTCGTACAGGCCGACCAGGCACTTCGCCAGCGTCGTCTTGCCGCTGCCGGTCTGGCCCACCAGCGCCACCACCTCGCCCTCGCGCACGGTCAGGCTGGCCTCCCGCACGGCGGTCGGGTCGTCGGGGAAGGCCTTGCTCAGGCCGCGCACGTCGAGCAGCGTCTGGATGCCGCCGAGATGGCAGGCGAGCAAACGCCTGTCGTGCGGGGCGAGGGGCGGCACCTCGACGGCGCAACGCGCGATCGCCTGCGTGCAGCGCGGATGGAAGGAGCAGCCGTCGGGCGGATCGAGCGCGTCGGGCGGCTGGCCACAGATGCCCCAAAGGTCCTTCGCCCGGTCGAGGCGCGGGTAGGCGTTGACCAGGCCCACGGTATAGGGGTGGCGGGGCTCGTCGAGCACGGGAGCGGTCGCGCCCAGCTCGGCGATACGGCCGGCATAGAGCACCAGCGTGCGCTCGGCCAGGCCGGCGATGTCGTCGAGGGCATGCGAGATGATGATCAGAGTCAGGCCGCGCCGCGCGCGCATCGCGCGGAGCAGCTCGAGGATGTGCCGCCGGGTTAGCACGTCCAGGCCCGACGTCGGCTCATCCACGATCAGCAGCCCCGGCTCGCAGGCGAGGGCCATCGCCAGCATGGCGCGCTGCTTCTCCCCGCCGCTGAGCTGGTGCGGGAAGTGCGCGAAGCGGTCGGGCGGCAGATCCACGTCGGCCCAGAGGGCGAGCGCACGGCGGCGGGCCTCGCCGACGGGCAGCCCCAGGTGGGCGACCAGCGGCTCCACCACCTGGTCGCCCACCGGATAGACCGGGTCGAAGGCGCTGCCGGAAGCCTGGAAGGCCAGCGCGATCCGCCGCCAGCGGATCGCGCGCATCGCCGCCTCGTCGCCGAGCGGCAGGGACCGACCGGCGAAGCACACCTCTCCCGCAACCCGCGCGGTCGGCGTCAAGCCGAGCAGGGTCAGCGCCAGGGTCGTCTTGCCGGAGCCGCTCTCGCCAACGATACCCAGCGCCTCCCCCCGGCCCACCGCGAACGACCCCCCCTGGAGCGCCCGCGCGGTCACCTTCGACGACACCGGATAGGAGACGGCGAGATCGCGGACATCGAGCAGCTTAGCCATCGCGCCGTCCAGCGGCCCGCGCCGCCCCGACGTGCCGCCGCAGCCGCGGATCGAGCCGGGCCTCCAGCGCGACCCCCAGGAAGGTGAAACCCAGGATGAGCAGGCTGATGTTCAGCCCGGCAGGCAAGAGCCACCAGAGCCAGTGGGGGGTGAAGTAGATGCCCCGATAGTCGAGGGCGTAGCGGATCATCAGCCCCCAACTCTTGGCGCTCGGATCGCCCAGCCCGAGGAAGGCCAGGCCGGCCTCCACCCCGATCGCCCGGCCCGCCTGCGCGACGAAGGTCGCCGCCAGGATCGGTGCCAGCGCGGGGATGAGGTGGCGTCGGATGATGTAGGTCGGCCCCCCGTCGAAGAGCCGGGCTGCCTGGATGTGGCCCTGGCCGCGCAGGCTACGCACCTGGGCGCGGATCACGCGCGCGGGCACCATCCAGCCGAGCAGCGCGATGATCAGGATGATGTTGAGCAGGCGGGGACCCAGATAGGCCGCGAGGATGATCATCAGCGGCAGGTGCGGGATCGCCAGCAGGACGTCCACCAGTCGCATCAGCAGCGCGTCGACCAGCCCCCCGAAGTAGCCCGCCGTCAGGCCCACGAGCGCGGCCAGCGCCAGCGTCAGCCCCCCCGCAGCGGCGGCGAGCAGGAGGGCGATCCGTGCGCCGTACAGCAGTTCGCTCAGGATGTCCTGGCCGACGTCGTTGGTGCCGAGGGGATGCGCCGCGCTCGGCCGTTCGAGCGGGTTGCCGCTGTAGGCCGCCGGATCGTGGGGGGCTACCCAGGGGGCGAAGATCGCGATCCCCAGGCCCACGCGCGCCAGGACGGAGCGGGGGCGCGCGACGGTCGCCAGCGACGCCAGGGTCCCGCGCAGGCGCGGGGCGGGGATGGCCCCATCCCCGCCCCGCGAGCCCTCACCGGTCGCGCCCGCCCGCCCATCGCTCATGGCGTCCTCGCGCGCGGGTCGAGCCGTCCGTAGGCCAGGTCGGTGAGCAGGTTGATGCTTAACACCGACAGGGCGATGACCAGGAAGACGCCCTCCAGGACGGGGTAGTCGCGCGCGCCGACGGCCTCGAACATCAGCCGCCCCATGCCGGGATAGGCGAAGAGGGTCTCGATGAAGATGGCTCCGGCGACGGCGAAGCCCAGCTGGGCCGAGAGGGCGGTCACGAACGGCAAGATCGCGTTACGCAGCCCGTGGCGGTACTTCACCGCCCGCTCCGGCAGCCCCTTCGCGCGCGCCACCAGCATGTAGTCCTCGCCCAGGGTCGCCACCATGCTGTTACGCATGAGCAGGAAGCGCGCACCGAGCAGTTCGGTCGTCAGGGTTGCGGCCGGCAAGGCCCAGTGGCGCACGATGTCGCCGACCCGCCACCAGGCCGTCACCCCGCTGCGGAAGGGGGTGGTGGAACCGGCCAGCGGGAACTAGCCGAGTCGGACGCTGAAGAGGAGGAGCGCCAGGACGCCCACGAAGAAGACCGGCAGGGTGTGCAAGGCGGTGAAGGCCACCAGCAAGCCCCGGTCGGCCGCCGACCCGCGCACCCACCCGGCATGTGTGCCGGCCAGGATGCTGATCGCCGACGCGATCAGCAGGCTCGGGACCGTTAGTAACAGCGTCCAGGGCAGGTGCGTCCCGATCAGCTCGGCGACGGGGGCGTTCAGCCGGATCGACCAGCCCAGATCCCAGGCCGCCACGCCGATCAGGTAGCGCCGGTACTGCTCGATCAGGGGGCGGTCGAGGCCGTAGTAGGCCGCCAGGCGCGCTCGCGCGTCGGGGTCGGCGAGGTAGCGGGTGCTCGCCGGGTCCTGCAAGGCGGCGATCGGATCGCCCGGCATGACGCGCGGCAACAGGAAATTGAGCGTGAGCACGGCCCACACCGTGAGGACATAGAGGCCGACCTGGGCCAACCAGCGCGGGAAGCGGTGCTGCCGACTACCGACGAGCCTCACCACTCCCCGCCCCTTCCAGACATGCGCCGCAGAGGGCGCGGTCACCGATACGGTGGAGGTGCGTCGCGCGTGTCAGCTCGCCGCAGCCGTCACAGGGGGCCGACGCGATGCCACGGTTCGACTGCGGCAGCGCGGCCAGGACCTCGCGCACATCGAACAGGCGATCCTCTGGGATCGTCAGGACGGCCAGGGCGCGCTCGTCCTGGAGTTCCTGCATCCGCCGCCGCTCACCCTCCGTGGCCGTACCGGCGCGCACTTTCTCGAAGAGTGCCTGACGCTCGGGCGGGTCCGGGGGCCAGCCATCGGGGCGGGTGCTGATGCGGACCGCCTTGCCGTCGCGGTGTCGGATGAAGGTGTAACTATTCTTGCCGTAGTCGCGGTGGATCAGGTTGCCCTTGCCGAAGGTACATCCAGTCAACGACTGAATCGCGTCCACGGGTCACATGTCCGTCTCAACGATCGCCGTCACCTCGTGCCCGGCGGCGTGCGGCCCGATCTCGCGCAACGCCACCTGGGCCACGCGCACGTCCATCGTGAGTCCCGGGCAGAGATGGCCGTGGAACGCGATCGCTTTCCGCAGCGTGTCATTCATCGCAGTTCTCCTATACGTACGTGGAGGCCACCACCATACCGGGCGCAACCATCCCTCGTAACGGCGGCGATATCTATGGTGTCCTGCCTCCCAGCAGACGTACCTGGGTTCCACAACACCATACGCCCGCCGGTCGGACGTGTCAACGCCGGGAGACACTGCGGGGATGGTCCATATCGTCATCGTGGCGTAAGGGACGTGGCTTGTGCGCACAGGAGGGGGTTCGACGTGACCACGCCCGAGCCGCTCCCGGCGGACTCGCTGCGGTGGGATCTGCCCAACGTTCTGCTGACCGCGCACACCTCCGGGGCCACCCCGCAGCACGGGGAGCGTGGCCTGACGCTCGGCGGCGAGAACGTGCGCCGCTTCCTCGCCGCCGAGCCGCTCCGCAACCGGTTCAACCCCGCTACCGGCTGAACGGCGCGCATCGATCGATTGTTTGACATCGGCGATGACGAGTGGTACAACATTCGGGTGAGACTTAGCCTTTTCCCTAAGAGGCAACGTGATGAGCACGCACGAGCATAAGCAGCTCCGCTGGATCAAGCAGGTACAGGTGCCTCCGCGCCGATCGGTTGGGTCGGCAACCCGCGATGGTGGCACGCCCTCAGCGCGCGAGCGCCTGATCGCCGCGCTCGCCGAGCGGCCACAGACGGTCGCCCAACTCGCCGCGTCCTTCGGCCTATCCCAGCCCACCGTCCTGGACCATGTCCGACGATCGCTCCGTGACGGCGTCATCATCGAGGTGGAGGTCGCCCCAACGGAGCGTCGCTTCGCGGCCGAGCGCTACTACGCCCCGGCCGTGCCCGTGATCCACGCGCAAGACCGCGAACTCATCGAGAGCGCGTGTCGGGCGGTGGCCCACGATATCGCCGCGACGATGGCCGCCCACCGGGCGGATCTGGAAGCGGCTTTCGCCATGACAACCCTCGCGCGGGAGGGCTGGGCCTTCGCCGATCTGGGACCGTACCTCGACGAGACGATCCGGCGTCTCGCGCCGCAGCATGATACCGATATGCTCTCCCCCCGCCCCCTCCCGTCGCACGGACTGGCCTGGGTGGAGGAGGTCGATGATTTTGCCGTCGAATTGGCTGGGGATCCCGCAGCGGGTGCGGAGCGTCGGGAGGAATTGGCATGAAGATCGCGGTGGCAGGCAAGGGTGGCTCGGGCAAGACGACCGTCGCGGGAACCCTGGCGCGCGTGTTGGCACGCGAGGGGCATCGGGTTCTGGCGATCGACGCCGACCCCGCCCCGAATCTGGCGGTGAGCCTGGGGCTCTCGCCCGAGACCATGGCGAGTATCACCCCCGTGCCGCACTCGTTCGTCCATCATACCGAGGATGAGCAGGGGCATTACTCGGTCGGGATGAGCGTGTCCCCCGAGCGGATCGTCGCGGAATACGGCACTGCCGCCCCGGACGGCATCACCCTCCTGCTGATCGGCCGCGTCGAACTCGATCAGGCGGGGGCCGGTTGAAACTGCAGCGCCCATACCACGGTCCGTGGTATCCTCGAGCACCTCGATACCGGCGATAACCTCCTTGCCGTCACCGACATGGAGGCCGGTCTGGAGCACCTCAAGCGCGGCACGCTGGAGCATGCCGACACCCTGCTGATCATCATCGAGCCCTACTTCAAATCCCTCGAGGCCGCCGGGCGCGTCGTCGAACTGGCGCGCAACCTCGGCGTGCCGACCGTCTACGCGGTGGCGAACAAGGTGCAATCGGTGCGGGACGAGACGGCTATCCGCAGCTTCTGCGCGACGAAGGATCTGCCTGTCATGGCCGTCGTCCCGCTCGACGACGACGTATCGGAGGCGGAGCGCCAGGGGCGCGCGCCGATCGACTTCGCGCCCGACGCGGCGGCGGTCACGGCGATCCGCGAGCTGGCGCGCGGTGTGCTCGGCAAGGCAACCGCGCCGCGCACGGACCGCGTCGCCGATTAGGCTGCGGACGATCGGATCTGGCGGGTTATGGGAGGATGAGCGATGGACGAAGATCCCAACCGCGATAACTCGCTTCAGGGTCGCGTGGCGCGACAGGGCACGCCGGAGGGCGTCGTCGAGGAGGGCTGGCAGGATCGCGCCACCACGCCTGCGGCACCCGCGGAGGGTGCCCCCGACCTCCCCAGCGCCCCGAGCGCCGGCAATATCACCGGCACGGGGCGGATGCTGGAGACGGAGCACGGCCGCCCGCCACACTCGCTCGGCCCGCTGGAGAAGGTCTACGCCTTCTGGATGGCCGGGATGAGCTGCGACGGCTGCTCCATCTCGGTCCTCGGTGCCACGCAGCCGAGTGTCGAGTCGCTCCTGCTCGGCACGATCCCCGGCATCCCCCGCGTCATCCTGCACCACCCGGTCCTGTCGGTCGACGCCGGCGAGGCCTTCGTCAAGCACTTCGAGGATGCCTGGCACGGCAAACTCGACGCCCCCTACGTGATCATCCTGGAGGGTTCGGTCCCCGATGAGTCCCTCTCCGGGGACGGCTGGTTCTCGGCGATGGGGACCGGGGGCCTGAACCAGCACGGCGCGGGCCGACCGACGAAGATGAACGAGTGGCTCGAGCGCCTGGCGCCCGGGGCCGCAGCCGCCTTCGCAATCGGCACCTGCGCCACCTGGGGCGGCGTGCCCGCCGCCGCCGGGAACATCACCGGCTCGATGAGCCTGATGGACTTCCTCGGCAAGGATTACAAGAGCGCCTTCGGCCTGCCGGTGATCAACGTCCCCGGCTGCGCGCCGCAGGGAGATAACTTCACCGAGACGGTCGCCGCGGTGCTGCTCTTCCTCCAGGGGATCGGCCCGTTGCCCGCTTTCGACGAGCTGGGTCGCCCGGCATGGCTCTTCGGCGAGACGGTCCACCGCAACTGCAACCGCGCGGGCTACTACGAGGAAGGCGTCTTCGCCCACGAGTACGGCGACCGGCAGTGCCTCGTCGAGATCGGCTGCTGGGGGCCGGTGGTCCAGTGCAACATCACCTCACGCGGGGCGATCAACCACGTCGGGGGGTGCATGAACGTCGGCGGTGCCTGCATCGGCTGCACGATGCCCGGCTTCCCCGACAAATTCGCCCCGTTCTACAAGGCCCCGCCCGGCTCGCTCGTCTCCAGCACGACCTCGCGCGTGGTTGGGGGCGGTATCCGCGCCTTGCGCGAGATCAGCCAGCGCGATCGCAACCGTACCCCGCTGTGGGATAAGGAGAAGGCGGTGCCGAGCGGCTGGGCGCGTCACAAGGCGATGCCGACGGTGGCGGGCAAGGCGATGCACTTCTTCTACGACAAGCTCCAGCACCTGGGGAGCGAGCCGCCTGGTCGCACCGGCGAGGATGTGCGGTTCGATAAATAGGTGGCGACTCTGTGAATCGGACGGTATCAGACCGAACAGGAGGGGAAAGACTATGCTGAAGTCCGGGAGCGCGAGCGCGACGATCACGCGCTGGTGGGTGCTGACGCTCGGGGTGGGAGCGGTCGTGATCGCCGTCGTCGCCGCGCTGCTGATCCGCATCATCCGCGCGGCGAACAGCATCGACCGCTACGCCGCCGACATCTGGGACGCGGGGCAGGCGATCGCGCGCAACACCGCCGCGATCTGGCAGTTGGGGCAGACCAACAGCGTCGCGGGCCAGATCCTGACCACGGCGCAATCGATCGACGGGCACGCGGCGGCGATCGATCAGGCGCTCACCGGTGCCAAACCGGACGAGGCGACTATCGCCGAGGCGGATTCGGCACCGGTGCCCTCGACGGCGCAGTAGTGCAGTAGTAAGGAAGGGGCGATCATGCGACGTGTGCTCACGCTGCTCTCGCTGACCGAGGTGCTGGCGCTGGTGGTGGCCCTCGCCGCCGCGCTCATCCAGATCGGCAACGCGCTGACGAGTGTCGAGAAGAACCTGGCGAAGGTGACGATGGGGCTGCGCGCGATCGACTCGCAGACCGCCCCCCTGGAGGGGCACATCACCCAGATCAACGGGGGACTGACGGCGGTGGGCCAGGGACTCGGATCGGTCGACGGGCACTTGGCGCACGTCGCGGACGCGTTGAAGAAGGGATAGCGCCGTATGTGCTTCAAGAACCTGCCGGTCGAGTTCGACGCCGATGGCAAGCCCTACCTGCGTGAGGGTATCGCCAATCCCTACGAGTACAAGCCCCGGAAGGACCTGACCGACGGCCAGATCAAAGACTTGCTGACCCGCAACGGCCACCTCAAGGAGGTCAACTTCGACCCGGTCACCCGAGTCGCGGGTGCGCTCGCCTTCCACAGCGTTACCGATCTCGAGAAACGCACCGTCGTCGAGACGAACGCGGTCGCGACGCTCTTCCGGGGCTACGAGGTGATCCTGAAGGGACGCGACCCGCGCGACGCGATCTTCATCAGCAGCCGCGCGTGCGGGGTCTGCGGCGGCGTCCACTCCACCTGCGCCGCGCTGACGCTGGAGATGGCGTTCGGGATCACCCCGCCGCCGCTCGGCGTTGTCGTGCGCAACATGCTACTAGCCGCCGAATTCCTCTATGATCACCCGCTGCACCTCTTCCTCCTCGCCGGGCCGGACTACTCGCAGATGGCGGTGGAGAACACCAACCCCGAGCTCTGGGAGCTGGCGCAGCGCACCCCGAGCGACCACGGCAACGTCCACGGCTACGCCACGATCGGCGCGATCATGGCCGACCTCAACCCGCTGGAAGGGAAGCTCTACCTCGAGGCGCTCGGCATGACCCGCATCGCGCGCGAGGCCTACGTCATCCTCGGCGGCAAGTACCCGCACCCCGAGACGATCGTGCCGGGCGGCATCAGCACGACCGTCACGCTGACGACCTTCAACGAGTATTACTCGCGGCTGGTGAAGCTCTTCGACTACGCGAAGAAGGTCGCACTCCTCTGGGACGACGTCTTCGACTTCTTCCTGCGCGCCAATCCCCAGTACGCCAAGGTCGGCGCGCGCCGCAAGAACCTGATCGACACCGGCATCTGGGACGATCCGGATCTCTACGACGCGAGCTACGCCAACTGCAACACCTGGGGCAACGGCCGCTGGGCGACCCCCGGCGTCATCGTCGACGGCGAGCTGCGGACGACAAACCTCCAGGACATCAACATCGGGATCGAGGAGTTCGTCGAGCACTCCTTCTACGAGGGCTGGACCGACGAGCACCAGCGGTTCGGCACCGACCCGGCGGGCGGGCCGCTGAGCCCGAACCACCCCTGGAACAAGGAGACCAAGCCGCGTCCCGAGGGGATCAACTGGAAGGAGAAGTACACCTGGGACACCGCGCCGCGCTGGGACCGCCTGGCGATGGAGACCGGGCCGTACTCGCGGATGTGGAATACCGCCGTCGCCCAGAAGATGCCCAAGAACGACTTCATCGAGGCGACCGGCCACAGCCTCAAGATGCGCCTCCCCCGCGCGACGACCCCGGAACTCGAACTGGAGTGGCATGTCCCCCAGGACTGGAACGCGCTGGAGCGCAATCGGGCGCGGGCCTACGCCGTGGCCTACACCGCGCTGGTCGCGATGAACAACTGGCTGAAGGGGATGGAGCTGCTGCGCGCCGGCAAGACGGCGGTCAGCACGCCCTTCGAGCTGCCGCGTCGCGGCACGCAGGTCGGCGTCGGCTTCTGGGGCGCGGGGCGGGGCTACCTGACCCACCACATGGTGGTCGACAACGGCAAGATCGCCAACTACCAGATCATCACGCCCTCGACCTTCATGGCCTCGCCGCGCGACCCGTTCGGTAACATGGGGCCATACGAGGAGGCGGTACTCAACACGCCGCTCCTCGAGCAGTTCGACAAGCCGGAAGATTTCACGGGGATCGACATCCTGCGCGCGATCCGCTCGTTCGATCCCTGCATGCCCTGCACGACGCACGTCTACGCCGGGGACCGCACGATTGTCCGTGAGGTCAACACATGCGCCTGCGGGGTCGACTGACGACGATGGGGACCGACGAAGGGCGACCGCTGCGCGCTACGGATACGCCGACCGGGACGACGTCGGGCGGGGGCGCACCGGCCATCCCGCCCACGCTGCTCGCGGGCGTGGGCTACCGCAACCTGCGCGACCTCTCGGCGGGCAACGCGGTGGTGGATGTCCTGCTGCCGCTGGCGTGGCCGGAGGGGGTGGAGGTCGAGGATCTCAGCTACGGGCCGATGGATGTGATCTTCCGGCTGCGCGAGGCCCGCTTCGCGCGTCTCTTCATCGTCGGGGCGGCGACGAGCACCACCGAGACGCCCGGGCAGGTCCACTGGCGACGCTGGCACTATCAACCGGAGCCGCCCGCCACGATTCAGGGGCGCGTCGCGGAGGCGGTGACCGGGGTCATCAGCCTGGAGAATCTCCTGGTGATCTGTGCCCATTTCGCGGCGCTGCCGCCGGAGGTGACGGTGATCGAGATCGCGCCGGGGGATGATGGTTGGGGCGACGAGTTCTCGCCACCGGTCGCCGGGGCGATCGTCCAAGTGGTCGCCCGGCTGCGCGACGAATGCGGGGCACGCGCGGCGAGCGCGGGTGCCTGATCAGGAACGGGGACGGGATATGGCAGGGGACGAGGCGGGGCAGGATGCGGTGATCAGCACGCGGCACGCCGCGGTGGAGGAGTTGCGCTGGCGCGACGAGATCCTCGGTGTCCTCTACTGGCTCCGGGGCGAAGGGATCATGACCGACGCGGCGGCCGGTGACCTCAGCGGGTTCCTGGTCGCCGACCCGGGCGTGCTCACCGCGCACCTGGAGCGGCTCGTCGCGACCGGCCACCTCGGGCGCACGGGCGCGGGCGAGGATGCCCGCTACAGCCTCAGCGACCTGGGAGGCCGGGAGGGTGGCCGGGTCTTCGCCGACGATTTCGCCGAGCTGACGGGCGCGGCGCACGGGGAGTGCGGGCCGGGGTGCCTCAACTGCCAGCAGCACGGCATCGGGGCGTGCAAGAATCTGGTGGCCTGAGCCGGGCGCTAGCCGTGCCGACAGTGCCGCGATGGAGGATATTCCCGGATGGCCGACCAGCGCTCCGCAGACCCATCGACGCCTCCCACCGATCTCGCGGCACTCGGCGCGTGGATCGACGGGTTGATCCAGGAACTCGCGGCGCACCCCGACCCGGCGGTCGGCGAGCGCGCCTTCGCCCTGCTCGATGGCGTCGATGCGCTGCACCGCGCGGCCCTCGGGCGGCTGGTGGCGCTGCTCGCGACGCCGGACGGGGCGACGGTGTGGGCGCAGGCCAGGCAGGATCCGGTGATCCGGGCCGTACTCCTCCTCTACGATCTGGCGGAAGTGGAATCGACAGCGGTGAACGCTGCCGAGGCGCCCGCACCGCCCGCGCCGCCCATCCCTGCCACCGTGATCCCGGTCCGGCACGAGCTCGTTCCCACGCCCGGCAAACGGGCGCTGCCGATGATCGCGCCGGGCACCGCGCCGCAGTGGCGCGACGTTACCGGCCTCGACGACCTGCCGCCGGACACCCTGCGCGGCTTCCACGTCGACGGCGTGGCGGTGCTGCTGTGCAATGCGGGCGGGGCGATCAGCGCCTACGAGGACGCCTGCCCCGACACGCCGCTCGCGCTCTCGCTCGGGCAACTCGACGGCGATGCGATCATCTGCCCCTGGCATGGCTGTCGTTTCGAGGCGCGGTCGGGGCGGCGCCTGGATCACCGGGGGACCGGGCTGCGGTCGTTCCCGGTGTCCCTCGCGGGGGCGACGGTCCGCGTGGCGGTGAATGTCACCGGACCGCGACCCGCCGGGGCGCAGTTGATCGCGATCACGAACCGCTCCTGACCGTGCGTGGCCGCTAATCCTGGAGGGACCGTGCCGGACCAGCGCCCTAGCTTCACCGTCACCGCCATCGGTGTCGTCCACCGTCCGGGCTGGCCGGAAGACGCCACGACCGCGCCGACGGAGTATTTCGATCCCTTCGCCGAATCGGTCCTCGAAATCTACCCGGAGTGGGCGACAGGGTTGGTCGGGATCGAGGAATTCAGTCACCTCGCGATCGTCCTCTACATGGATCGCGCCGCGCCGCGCCGCACCGACGAGCCGCTCCTCCACCGCATGGAATCGGTCGCGGGGATGCCGGAGGTGGGCCTGTTCAGCACGCGCAGCCCCCGTCGTCCGAACCCGCTGGGGCTGTGCTACCCGCGCCTCCTCGGACGCGAGGGCAACCTGCTGCGTGTGAGCGGCATGGACGGCTGGCCGGGTACCCCGGTGCTCGACCTCAAAGGCTACTATCTCCGCGACGAACTGCGCCCCGATGCCACCGCGCCGGACTGGCTTGCCCGGTTGTGGGCCGGGCACGACGCGGCGCGCGGCCCGCACCGGGTGTAGCGGCATGGCGGAAGAGCCGCAGCACCTGGCACCGCCGACGGCGGGAACACCGCCCCATGCCGACACACCGGGCGGGCGGCGGGTCCTGGTCGCGGGGGTCGGCAATCTGCTGCGGGGCGACGACGGCTTCGGCGTGGAGGTGGCGCGGCGGCTCCTGGCCGATCCGCCGCGCTTCGCCGGTGTCGCGGCGACGGTCATCGAGACCGGCATCGGGGGGATGCACCTGGTGCAGGAGCTGATGTCCGGCTACGACGCGCTGATCATCCTCGACGCGGTGGAGCGCGCCGCCGCGCCGGGCACGCTCTTCCTGCTCGAGCCGGAGCGCACCGACACAGCCAGTTGGTCGGCGGAGACGCGCCGCGATTTCTTCGCCGACACCCACTACGCCGAGCCGTCGCACGCGCTGGCGCTGGCGGGGGCGATCGGGGTCTTGCCACCACGTGTCCTGATCGTCGGTTGCCAGGTCGCCACGGTCGACGACCTGCTCCAGGGGCTGACGCCGGCGGTCGCGCGCGCGGTCGCGGCGATCGTCCCGCGCCTGCCGGGGATCATCGCCGACCTGCTCGGCGAGACGGCCCGCGCGTCGCCGCCGATGCCGTGAGGCCGCCGGACGATCCGTGGTGCGGGGGGTAGGGGTGCGGTATAGTCGATTGGAAATGGTGCGACAGCGGAGGATCCCATGTGCGTGACGATCCCACGGCAGGTGGTACGAGTCTGGGCCGATCGCGCCGAAGTGCTAATCGATGGGGCACCGCGCGAGGTCGTATGCGTCGGGCTGGACGGCCTCGCGCCCGGGGACTACGTCCTCCTCCACGCCGATGCCGCGATCGAGCGGCTCACCCCGGACGAGGCGCGGGAGACGCTGGCCTTCCTCGCCGCGATGGAGGCGCTGATGGACGATCCCGATGGGGTCGATACCCTCCTGGCCTTCGGATCGGCCACAACGAACACGGGAGGCTGAAGGATGGCAACACCGCTGCTTGGCATGAGCGCCCCGAGGGAGGAGGAGCCGCGCACGCCGCTCGACGGCACGTTGCTCTTCATTCGTTACGCCTTCATGCCGAATCGCCTGCGCTACTGTGGCGGCGACGACAACACGACCCTCTTCCAGCATGCGGTCGCCGGCGAGACCGATGGCGGCGTGCCGCCACTCTTGCGCAAGTTCACCGGCGCCTATCCCTACCTGGCGCTGATCGCGCGGGCAAACGGCATCGCCGACCCCTTCGACCGGCGCGTGGTGGAGGCGTACTGGATCGGCAACGCGCTCCTGGAGCGGGTCGAGGTGCGGCAGCTCTACGACTCGTTGCGGGCGCGCTACGGCAAGCAGCTGAGTGGGCGGACGCTCGACCTGGTCATCGGCAAGGCCCCCGCCGGGGCGCGGCCCCACCACAGCTTCCACGTTTTCGACGTCCACAGCCGCGCGGGCGAGCTGGAGCACAGCCTGGACACGATGGACAACTGTCGCATCAGCTGGGGCCGGGTCACGGCGATCGACGGCCCGGTCTTCGTCGTCGCGCGACAGCCGTTGCTGCTGGAGGCGGGCAAGCTCGCGCTCGGCGCAGCCCAACCAGCACGGATCACGCGCCAGGTCGATGATCGGGGCTTCGCCGACCGCGCACGGGTGGGGGACTGGTTATCGATCCACTGGGGCTGGGCCTGCGACGTCCTCGACGAGGTCCAGGTGCGCGCGCTGGAACGCTACACGCGCCACCACCTGACGCTCGCGAATCAGACCATATGAGCGCGCCGCTCGACCGCCGGGGCCTCCTGCGCCGGGCGGGACTGCTCGCGGGGACGCTGGCGACCGGTGCGCTGCTGGCGCGGTGCGCGCCCGGCCAGGCCCCGGAGGGTTCCCCGGTCGCCATGCCGAGGGCGGGGGCGACACCGACGGGGCCGCGCGCGCTCGATCGACTCACCCTGTCCTGGTGGACCGATGTCGGCTACCCGTCACCCTTCGCCTTCAGCGCGCTCGGGCCGGGCGGTGTCGTGCGCGTGAGCCTGCTCTTCGACATGCTCACCTGGAAAGACGCGCACGGGATCATCCCCTGGCTCGCTGAGCACTGGGAGACCACGGACGACGGCCTCGGGTACACCTTCCATCTGCGCCCCGGGGTGCGCTGGCACGACGGGCGCGCGCTGACCGCCGGGGATATCGCGTTCAGCTTCACCTACTACGGCGCGCACCCCTTCAAGTGGGCGGTGACCGACATGGTCGAGCGGGCGGAGGCGGTCGACGATCTCACCGTGGCTATCCGGCTCAATCGGCCTTTCGCGCCTTTCCTCGAGGACGTCGCCGGGGTCGTGCCGATCATCCCGCGGCACATCTGGGAAGCGGTCGCCGACCCGCTGCGATACCTTGCGCCGGAGGCGGCCGTCGGCAGCGGCCCCTTCACCCTCGCGAGCTACAAGGAGGGGACGGGCGAGTACCTGCTCCGCGCCAACCCCGCCTACTTCCGCGGGTGCCCGCTGGTCGGGGAACTGGCGTACCTGCTCGTGCCGCAGGCGCAGAACGTCGTCGCCCTCCAGCAGCGCGCCACCGACGCGGCCCTCTCGACCGACTACGACGTGGCCCGCACCTTCGGGCAGGGGCCGACCTACCGGTCGCTCGCGACGCCGCCGTTGAGTATCGTGCGGCTGGTCTTCAACGTGGACCGCCCCCCCTTCGACCGCGCGGAGTTTCGCCAGGCGCTCGCCTGGGCGCTCGATCGCGGCGAGATCGGCGCGCGCGTCGTCCACGGCGACGTCGTCGTCGGCAGCGCCGGTGTCGTGCCCCCCGAGAGCCCCTGGTATCACCAGGGGGTGCGGGAGTACCCGTTCGACCCCGACCGCGCCCGCGCGACCCTGGATGGGCTCGGCTACCGGGACCGCGACGGCGATGGGCTACGCGAGGGGCCGGATGGCGCACCGCTGACCCTGGACCTGCTGACCGACCCGGCCATGCCCGACGCGGAGATCGTCGCGGCGATGCTCCGCGCTGTCGGCCTCGCGGTGCGCCTCGTCAGCGGCGACGCGAAGTCGCGCAACGACCAGTTGCAGCAGCTGCGCTACGGCATGGCGCTCGTCTCGCACATCGGGGTCGGTGGCGACCCCGACTTCCTGCGCCGCTGGTACGCGGGGCAGGTCTACAACACCTTCGAGTACGGCAACGTCCTGCACAATGCGGAGTTCACGCGGGTGGCGGACGAGCAGGTTCGCGAGCCCGACCCGGCGCGGCGGCGCGACCTGGTGGCGCGGTTGCAGGAGATCCTTGCCGACGAGTTACCGACCCTGCCGCTCTACCATCGCCGCTTCTACTGGGTCTACGATCCCGCGAAATGGGGCGACTGGATCAACACCGCAGGCGGCCTGATGAACGGCATCCCGCTGCTGGAGAACAAGCTCGCGTTCCTCCCTGCGGGGGAGGCGTGAGTCGCCTCGGTCGCCCGCTCTTGCTCCTCGTCTGCCTCCTGGTCCTCGACTTCGCGCTGCCCCGCCTGCTGCCAGGCGACCCGCTCGCCGCGCCGTCATCCGGGGGCGGGCAGGACAGCGCCGGCGCGCTCACACCCGAGGCCCGCGCCCGCCTGCTGGCCTACTACGGCCTCGACCGGCCCTTGCCCGAGCAGTTCGGGCGCTTCCTGCTGGCGACGGCGCGCGGCGACCTGGGGTTCTCCATCGCCTTTAACCAGCCCGTCGGCGCGCTGATCGCCCGACGCGTCGGCTGGACGCTCTTCCTGACCGGCGGCGCGCTCGCCCTCTCCGCCGTCGGCGGCGGTCTCCTCGGATTGCTCGCGGCCTGGCCGGGGGGCGGCCGCGGGGGTGCTGCGGCGCGCGGGATCGGGCTGGCGCTCCTGCTGCCAGGGATCCTGCCGGAGTTCGTGACCGGCCTGGCCCTCATCGTCGCGTTCACGGTCTGGTGGCCGGTCCTGCCCGGACGCGGTGCCCTCACGCCCTTCCAAGCCTGCGACGGCGCGGCGCTCCTCGTCTGCACCGGCGACGCCCTGCGCCACGCCGCCCTCCCGGGGTTGACCCTGACGCTGGCCCACCTCCCGGCCTTCTACCTGCTGATGCGCGGCGCGGCGCGGCAGGAACTCGACGGGGGCTACGTGACCGTGGCACGGGCGAAAGGACTCCGCGAGCCGCGCGTGGCGCTGGGCCACGTCCTCCGCAACGCGCTCCCGCCCACCCTCGCGTTGCTCGGCGTCCGCGTGGGGCTGCTGCTCGGCGGGGCGGTCGTCGTCGAGACGGTCTTCGCCTACCCCGGGTTGGGCTACCTGACCTTCCAGGCGATCGGAGCGCGCGACTATCCGCTCTTGCAGGCCCTCTTCCTCCTCTCCGGGCTGGCCGTGCTGGTCGCGAACCTCGGCAGCGACCTCCTCCTGCGCCGCGTCGATCCGCGCCGGGTCGACGCGGGCTGAGCCGGACCGATGGGGACGCGGCGCGTTGCAGCGGGTGTGTGGCGGGATCCGCGCCTGGGATCCGGGCTGGCCCTCCTGGTGCTGCTGGCGGGGCTCGCCCTCCTGGCGAGTCGGCTCGCCCCCGCGCCGCCCGGCGCGTTCAGCGGTCGACCGCTGGAGCACCCCGGGACGGCGCATCCGCTCGGCACGAACGACATCGGGCAGGACCTCCTCGCCGCAGCCCTGTACGGCGCGCGCGCTTCGCTGGGCATCGGTCTGGCCGCGGCCGCCCTGTCGACCGCCATCGCCTGGGGCGTGGGTCTGCTCGCGGGCATCGGGCCGCGCACCGACGCGACCGCGGCGGGACTGACCGACCTCGCCCTGGCGCTCCCCTTCCTGCCGCTGGCGATCCTCGTCGTCGCGCATGTCGGCGGCCGCCCGCCGGTCGTCGCGCTGACGCTGGGCCTGCTCTCCTGGCCGGCGTTCGCGCGGGTGATCCGGGCGCGGGTGCGCGACGAGCTGGGGCGCGGCCATGTCGAGGCGGCGCGGGCGCTCGGCGCGGGGCCGGTGCGGATCATCGTGCGCCACGTCCTGCCGTCCACCGTGCCGATCGCCACCGCCAAGTTCGTGCTGACGGTCCAGTTCGCCATCCTGGCCGAGGCGAGCCTGGCCTTCCTCGGCCTCGGCGACCCCGGGACCGTGAGCTGGGGCGGTACCGCACGGCGCGCGGCGAGCTACGGCCTCATCTTCGCGACCGATGCCTGGCGCTGGTGGCTGCTCCCGCCCCTGGTAGGCATCGCCGCGACGATCGCCGCCTTCGCCCTGATCGGCCGGGCGATCGATGACGCGGTCGAGGGCCGGTGACGCAGGAACCGGCTGGACGCACGGTCAGACCGTTGGTGTTACACTGGCGCGCATGCATCGCTATCCAGATCCAGCGGTTGTCCGTGCTCGCTGCTCGTCGAAGGGAGAGTTGCCATGTTCCGCCCGAACGGCCCGGCTCGTCGCTATCGGACGTTGCTGCCGCTGCTGCTCACGATGGTGCTGGTCGCCTGTGGCGGCGGGGTGCCCGCGACCGGCACCACCCCGCCCCCGGTCCCCACCACGGCGGCGGTCGCGACCGTCACGTCGGCACCGGCGACGACCGCAGCCAGGGGCGCAGCGACCGCCACGTCTGGTCAGGCCAGCCCCGTGGCACCCCCGACCGCGACGTTGGCCGGGGGTGCCACGCCGCAGCGCGGCGGCACGGTGGTCGTGGCGGTGAATGCCGACCCAGGCCCGATGAACCCGGCGACCACGACGGCCGGCGGCACCCATAACGTGACCGATCAGATCTTCAACGGACTGGTGGGCCTGGATGATAACCTGAACCCGGTGCCAGAGTTGGCCGCGAGCTGGGAGATCGGCGACGGTGGCAAGGTCTACACCTTCAAGCTCGTGCCGAATGTGAAGTGGCACGACGGCGCGCCGTTCACCTCCGCCGACGTGAAGTTCACCTTCGAGCAGGCCCTGCTGAAGTTCCACGCGCGCACCAAGGCGGCGCTCGAGTCGGTCCTGGCGGGCATCGACACACCCGACGACGGCACGGTCGTCTTCCGGTTCAAACAACCCTACGGCTCGCTCCTGCAGCGCCTCGACGTGGTGGAGGCCTCGATCATCCCCAAGCATATCTACGATGGCAAGGAGGTCGACAAGGACCCGGCCAATCTGAAGCCGATCGGCACCGGACCCTTCCGTTTCGTCGAGTACGTCAAGGGCGATCACGTCACGTTGGAGCGTAACCCCAACTACTTCCGCCCCGACCGGCCCTACTTCGACAAGGCGATCTACCGGATCATCCCCAACGCCACCACCGCGACCCAGGCGCTGGAACAGGGGGAGGTCGATTACCTCGGGAGCGTGCAAGGTTCCGACCTGGATCGGCTGCGCGCGAACAAGGGCCTCACGCTCGTGCAGGGCTTCGGCGGCTCCGGTGGTTCGGTCTGCCAGGATGTGCTGATCCCCAATCTCACGAAGGCCCCGTTCGACAAGCCGGAGGTCCGCCGTGCCTTCTACCAGGCGATCGACCGGCAGTTCCTCCTCGATCGCGTCTATTTCGGGCAGGGCGGCCTGTCGACCGGGCCGATCAGTCGCCAGCTGGCCTGGGCCTACACGGACAAGGTCCGGGCGTACCCGTTCGACCTGGCGGCGGCGAACAGCGCGCTCGACGCAGCAGGGCTCCCGCGCGGCGCGGACGGCACACGCTTCACGGTGACGTTCACACATGCCACGTCGTTCGCCAAGCTCGGCGAGGCGCTGCGCGACCAGCTCAAGGGTGCGGGCATCAATCTCCAGCTGGAAGCGCTGGAGGTCAACGCCGCGAACGATAAGGTCTTCGTCAAGAAGGAGTTCGATCTCGGCGTCGCCTCGTACTGCAACGGCTCCGACCCGGAGATCGGCGTCCGTCGCGTCTACGTCTCCAGCAACATCGGGCCGATCCTTTTCTCGAACGGGGCCGGCTATCGGAACCCGGAAGTCGACCGGCTCTTCGACGCGGCTGCCGCTGCGCCGGATCGGAACGCGCGCGCCGCGCTCTATGCACAGATGCAGCAGATCCTCACCGAGGACCTGCCCTACTTCTGGCTGATCGACTCGCAGGGGTACCGGGCCTACCGCGCCGGTTACCAGGGTTTCCGTACCTCGGGCGGCAACATCCTGGAGACAGCCTGGACGACGGGGCGGTGACCGCCACCATGCCGCGCTACGTCGCCCGGCGCCTGCTCGCCGGGGTGCCGCTCATCGTCGGCGTGCTGGCGATCGCCTTCGGCCTGATCCATCTCGCGCCGGGCGACCCGATCCAGGCGCTGGCGGGGGACGGGGGCGACGCGGCCTACTACGCCGCGATGCGCGCGCGCTATGGCCTCGATCGGCCCGTGCCCGAACAGTTCGGGCGCTATGCGCTGGCGATCCTGCGCGGCGACCTCGGCTACTCGTTCAGCTACGGACAGCCGGTGAGCCGCGTGATCCTCGACCGCCTGCCGGCGACGCTGCTCCTGACCGGCACGGCGCTCGTCCTCGCGACGGCGCTGGGGATCGGGCTGGGGGTGCTCACCGCGCTCCGACCGCACGGCGCGCTCGATCACACCGTCGCCGTCGTCACCCTGACCGCCTACGCGATGCCGGTCTTCTGGCTGGGGCAGCTCCTGGTACTGCTCTTCGCGGTGCGCCTCGGCCTGCTGCCGGTGCAGGGCATGATCTCGGTGCGGGAGGGCTACACCGGGGGGCGGCACCTGCTCGATGTCGCCCGGCACCTCGCCCTCCCGGCACTCACCCTGGCGCTCCCCCAGGTGGCCCTGAACGCGCGCCTGATGCGCACGAGCCTGCGGGAGGCCCTGGCGGAGGAGTACATCGCGACCGCGCGCGCCAAGGGGTTGGCGGAGCGCGCCGTCATCTGGCGACACGCCCTGCGCAACGCCCTGCTGCCCGTCGTCACGGCGCTCGGCGGCCACCTCGGCGTCCTGCTCACCGGCGCGGCGCTGACCGAGACGGTCTTCGCCTGGCCAGGCCTCGGACGACTCCTGTTGGACGCGGCGCTGAAGCGCGACTACCCCCTGCTGATGGCGATCTTCCTGCTGGTCTCCGTCGTCGTCGTCGCCGCGAACCTGCTGACCGACATCCTCTACACCGCGCTCGATCCGCGCGTCAGGCTGGGCTGAGATGGCCGACGCGCTCGGGGGGCGAGATCTGCCCGGTACGACGCTGCGGGCCAGTGCCGGGCTGGGGCGGTCGCGGCGCCGCGAGGCGGGGTTCTGGGGGCGCTTCCGTCGCCACCGGCCCGCGCTCGTCGGGGTGGCGCTCCTGGCGCTCCTGCTCCTGGCGGCGCTGCTCGCCGACCGCCTCGCGCCCGGCGACCCCTTCGCCACGTCGCGCGACGTGCTCCTGCCCCCCGGCGGGGCGCATCCCTTCGGCACCGACGACCTCGGCCGCGATCTCTTCCGGGGGGTGCTCCACGGCGCGCGCGTCTCCCTGCTCGTGGGCGTCGTCTCCGTCGCGGTGGCGACCGCGCTCGGCGTGGCCGTCGGCGGTGTCGCCGGCTACGCGGGTGGTCTCGTGGACGACGGGCTAATGCGGCTGGCGGAACTCTGCCAGGTGATCCCGCGCTTCTTCTTGATATTGGTAGCGGTCGCGGTACTGGGGAGTCATCTCTGGCTGATCGTCCTCCTGCTGGGGTTGACGCTCTGGCCCGGCACGGCGCGGCTGCTGCGCGGGCAAGTGCTGGCGCTGCGCGATCGCGAGTACGTCGTGGCGGCCCGGGCGGTGGGGGTGCGCGTGCCGACCCTCCTCGCGCGGCACATCCTGCCCGCCGCGCTCCCGCCGGTCGTCACCCAGGCGTCGCTCGGCGTCGGTGGGGCGATCCTCGTCGAGGCGGGGCTGAGCTTCCTGGGCCTGGGGGACCGCAACGTGGTGAGCTGGGGGGCGCTGCTCAACGACGCGCAGCAGTTCGTGCGCCCGGCACCGTGGCTCTCGCTCTTCCCGGGGCTGGCGATCACCCTAACCGTCCTGGGGATGAGCCTGCTGGCGGACGGGCTCAACGAGGCTTGGAACCCGCGTCTGGCACGCCGCTAAGCGGGTAAGCCGGGTAGGGCCGGCCTCCGGGGACACGCCAGCAAGACATCGGAGACACAGCGGGGAGTGTGCTTGTACCTACTCGCCCTCCCCCAGCCCGAACGCCTCGCGGATCGCCGCGCGCTGCAAGCGATGGCACGCCTGCGCCACCGCTTCGGGGGTGTGGGAGGGGCGCTGCTCCAGCCACCTGTTCTGGCTGGTTGGCACATCCGTGTGGTGTCAGAGGGTAAATCGAGGTGCATCGCCTGAGGGCGAGGACCATCCCCAGGCCGGGCCGGGGGTGGTCCTCGCCGCAGACAGGAGCTACACTGGGCCGCTGTCAGACGCCTCCACCGTCCGTTGGGAACCATCGCTCGCCTTCAAGGAGTCCCCGTGCTTGCTCGCCTCCTACACTGCGTTCTCGGCACCGGGCGCGCCGCCCTGCACGCCCTCCGCCGCCACCTCTTGGCTGCCACGAAGCCCGCCGCGCCGGTGCTGATCGCCGGGACGCTCGCCGACCTGGCGCGTAGCAAGTCCGCACTGGTCGCAGAGAATGCCCTGCTACGGCAGCAGTTCCTCGTCCTACGACGGAGCGTCAAGCGCCCCCGCTGCACCCCGGCCGACCGCGCGCTGCTGGTGCTCCTGGCCGGCCGCGTCCGCACCTGGCGGTCGGCCTTGTTGATCGTGCAGCTGGACACGCTCCTGCGCTGGCATCGGCAACTCTTCCGCCGCTATTGGCGACGAAAATCGCGAACGGTCGCCCGGCCCGGTCGCGCCAAGGTATCGGTCGAGACGATCGCGCTGATCCGGGAGATGGCGACAGCGAATCGCCTGTGGGGCGCCGAGCGCATCCGCGGCGAGCTGCTGAAGCTGGACATCCGCGTGGCCAAGTGGACGGTGCAGAAGTACATGCGCGACGCCCGCCCGCCGTGGCGGGCGGGCCAGCCCTGGGCGACGTTCCTGCGCAACCACGCCGATGACGTCTGGGCCTGCGACTTCCTCCCGGTGACGGACCTCCTCTTCCGGCCGGTGTATGCGTTCTTCGTGATCGCGCTCGGCACGCGCCGCGTCGTCCACGTCGGCGTGACGCGCCACCCCACCGACGCCTGGGTCGCCCAGCAACTGCGCGAGGCCACGCCCTTCGAACAGCGGCCCAAGTACCTCGTCCGCGACAACGACCGCAAGTACGGTCACGCCTTCACGCGCGTCGCCGAGGCGAGCGGCATGAGGAACTGCGCACCGCCTTCCGCGCCCCCAAGCAGAACGCGCTGTGCGAGCGGTTCCTCGGGAGCGTCCGGCGGGAGTGCCTGGACCATGTGCTGGTACTCGGCGAGGCCCACCTGCGGCGCGTGCTGCAGGAATACGTGACCTACTTCAATACGGCGCGGCCCCACCAAGGCGTGCAGCAGCGGGTCTCCGATGGTGCGGAGGGCGGCATCCCTCGACTGGCGCTCGGAGGGCGGGTGCACGCTGTCCCGGTGCTGGGCGGTTTGCACCACACGTACCAGCGCGCAGCCTAGCGGACGATGGCCAGCGCGCGGATGAGCCAAACCAGCCAGGACAGGGGCCGGTCTTCTTCCGGCCCGACCCGCGTCGCTACGCCGGGCTGCGGATCACGCCGCAGATCAGCCGACTCGCTGCCGAGGTCGATGTGCTGGACGATCTGCTGACGCGGGCGGAACGACGCGGCCTCGCGGTGCGCGCCTGGACGGTTTTTCTGCACAACACGACCCTCGGCTCGCGCCACCAGGAGTGTGCGCCGCAGAACGTGTTCGGCGATCCGTACATCACGAACCTCTGCCCGGCGCACCCGGATGTGCGCGCCTTCGCCTGCGCCCTCGCCGCCGACCTCGCGAGCCGGAGCGTCGAGACAATCCTGGCGGAGTCGCTGGGCTATGGGGGCTTCGACCACGGTTTCCATCACGAGCGCGCCTTCATCCCCCTCTCCCCCGTCGTCAGATTCCTGCTCGGCCTGTGCTTTTGCGAACACTGCCTGCGGGAGATCGCCCGGGCGGGTGTTGACGTGGTGCGTGTGCGGGAGTTCGTGCGCGCGGCACTGGGCAATGTCCTGGATGGTGCCCCGACCACCCTGCCGGATGGCGAGGTGGAACGCGCCGCGATCGCGGCGCTCGCCGCTGGCGAACTCGGGCGCTTCCTCGACGCGCGGCAAGGGATCGTCACCTCGCTCGCCGCCGAGGTGCGCGCGGCGGTCGAGGCGGCGGGCGACAGCCGCTTCGTGGTGATGGATATGGCTGGGGCGGCGAAGGGGTATGCGACAGGAGCGCCGACCGGTGCCCCCGCCCCTGCCAGTGCCTGGCGTGAGGGGATCGACCCCGCCGCTGTCGCCGGGGCGGGACACGGACTCGCGACGATCGGTTATGCGCGCGAGCCGGCGCGGTTGCGCCTCGATCTGGACGCCTACCGCGCCCTGGTCCCACCCGACCGCGCGTTCTCGGTCGCCCTCCGTCCGATGCGCCCTGACTGCGACGGCCCGGCGAACCTCCGGGCGAAGATCGACATGCTGCGCGAGGGCGGGATCGCCTGGGCTGATTTCTACCACTACGGCTTCATGCGCCTCGATGCGCTGGATTGGATCAACGCGGCGTTGCACGGCGGCGGGTGAGTGTCTGCGGCGGGCCTTGACCGCGCACGGCGCGGTGGTATGATGCCCGAATCACTGGGACGAGGGATGGGGAGGTGACCGGGATGGAGCGGGATGGTCGGATCAGCGTCGCCGTGCAGGGCGCGGGGAATGTCGGGACGGAGCATTTGAAGGCGTACATCGCGAATCCGCATTGCGAGGTCGTGGCGCTCGGTGGCAGCACCAAAGAGCACGCCGCCGCCAAGGCGCACCAACTCGGGCTGGACCCGGATCGCGTCGACCTCTACGACGATTACGCGGCGTTGCTGGCCCATCCGGGCCTGGACGCCCTGTCGATCTGCACCCCCCACGCACGCCACGCGACCGAGGCGATCGCCGCCGCCGAGGCGGGCAAGCACATCCTGATCGAGAAGCCGGTCGCGCTCACGCCGGAAGCGTTGCGGGCGATGGATGCCGCCGTTACCGCCGCCGGGGTGCAGACGACCGTGAGCTTCGTCCTCCGCTGGAACCCGCTCGTCACGACCGCCAAGGCGCTGCTGGACGATGGCGCGTTCGGTCGTCCGCTCTACGTGCAGACCGATTACTGGCACAACGCCGAGCAGGGCGGCTATCCCGGTGCCAAGGGTCGACTCGGGCGCGGGACGGTCAGCGCGATGGTCAGCGCCGGCTGCCACGCGATGGACCTCGCCCGCTACCTGATGGGGAGCGACATCGTCGAGGTCATGGCGCTCGACTTCACCGGTCTCGCTCGGGCTGCTGGGCCGGTCAATCAGGTCGCGCTCGTCCGCTTCGCCAATGGGATGGCGGGCAAGGTTTCGGCCTGCACCGAGCAGTGGATGCCGTACCAGTTCAACATCGACCTGCTCGGCACGGACGGCGCGTTGCGCGACGATCGTTTCTACAGTCGCAAAATGCCCGGCACGCTCGGCTGGGCGACCTTCCCGACGGTCCTGCCGAATAGCGGCGCGGTGTCGCACCACCCGTTCCCCGCCGAGATCGATCATTTCATCGACTGTGTCCGCACCGGCGTCGAGTCGCACGCGAGTCTGCGGAATACGCTGAATACCCATGAGGCGTGCTTCGCCGTCGATCGTTCCAGCGGCGCGGGCGGGGTACCGGTCCGGTTGCCGCTGGCCGACTGAGGCCGTCAAAGCGCAACCCCGGCCTGATGACAGCAAGAGGAGGATGTCGTGTCGACTGCCAGCGCCGACCGTTTTCAGCTCGGGGCGATGACGATCCCCTACGCGCGTTGGACGCTCGACCGGGCCTTGGAAGGGATCGCCGGGGCGGGCTTCAGTCAGGTCGGCATCGTCCGTCCGCTGACGGATGGTCCGTTCTACCCCGAGCGGGCGACCGCGAGCGATTACGCCGCCTTTCGCGCGCGGATCGAGCGGCACGGGCTGACCCCCGCGCTGATGTTCGCCAGTCGCGGCCAGGGAGATCCAGCGGAGCGCCTGCGCGACGACGTGGACAGGGTCGCCGAACTCGGGATACCCTATTTGCTGGTCATCCCGATCTCGCCCGCGCCGAAGTTCCCGGGCGAACGGCCCGCCGATGAGCACCCGAGCGAGATGATTTGGTTCACCCGCGTCGAGGGTTGGCTGCGGATGATCGCGCCCGCGGTGCGCCGGGCCGAGCGGCGCGGCGTCACGATCCTGCTCAAGCCGCACGGCGGGATCGCCGGCACCGGCGTGGACCTGGCGCTGCTGGTGGAGCGGCTCGGCTCGCGCGCCGTGCGGGTCTGCTACGACCCCGGCAACATCTCCTACTACGAGGGGGTGCGGCCGGAGCCCGATCTCCCTGGTGTGGTGGACCTTGTGCGCGCGGTCTGCATCAAGGATCACCGGGGGGGTCGTGCGGTGGTGGACTTCCCGGTGCCGGGCGACGGGGAGATCGACCACACCGCGATCTTCCGCACGCTGCTCGCGGGCGGGTTCGACGGCCCGTGCCTGATCGAGCGCATCGATGGCCTCAATTCGCCCGAGGAGACCGACCAGGCTCTGGCACGCGGGCGGGGCTATCTCGAAGGGGTCATCGCCGAGGTAATGAGGACGGAGGGGGGAGCAGCGTGACGATATTGGATGTCGCGGTCCTCGGTACGGGCACCCGTGCGCAGGATCATCTGGCCACGATCGGGCGGCTCACGGCACTCTGCCGCCTCGTCGCGGTCTGCGACGCGGATGCCGCCGTCGCGGCGGAAGTCGGCACCCGCCTCGGGGTCACCGGCTTCACCGACCTGGAGCGGATGATCGTGGAGGCGAAGCCCGCCCTGCTGTACGTCATCACGCCGCCCGATAGCCACCACGCCGCCGTGGAACTGGCCGGGCGGCACGGTGTCCACGTCATCTCCGAGACGCCGATCGCCACGACGCTGCCGCTGGCGGAGGCGATGATCGCCTCGGCGCGGCACCACGGGATCAAGCTGGAGGTCGCCGAGAATGTCTGGCGCTGGCCGAACGAGCGCCTGAAGAAGCGGATCATCGAGGCCGGATTGATCGGCGAGGTGACGCAGGCACACCTCTGGTACTACTCGGGGTCGTACCACGGCACCAGTATCGCGCGCACCCTCATCGGCAGCGATCCGGTGCGCGTGCGCGGCTACACGCGCGATACCCCCATCCCGCCGTACCGGGATCGCTTCGGGCGTGCCCATGTCAGCGGCCCCTACGAACACGGGCTGATCGAGTTCGCCAACGGGGCGATCTGCGTCTACCAGTATCCGCTCCACCCGCACTATCGCAACTACTGGGACATCATCGGGACAACAGGGGCGCTCACCGGTGCCGAACTCGTCCTTGTGCGCGACGGCGAACGCCAGGTCTTCCCGATCCGCCAGGAGATCGACGAGACGGGCGATGTGCCCACCCTGGTGCGCGCCTACGTCGAGACCGACCCGCCAATAGTCTGGGAGAACCCGCTCCGCGACCTGCCGACCGGCGTCGGGGCCGACGAGATCGGGCGGGCCGACATCCTCGCCGGGATGCGCCGCGCGATCCTCGACGACACCGATCCGCCTTATGGCGCGGCGAACGCCCGCTTTGACCAGGAGGTGCTCATCGCCCTCCGCGAATCGGCGCGGCATGATGGGGCGTGGGTCGCCCTCCCGCTCGCGGGCATCACCGCCGGGGAGCGCGCGCTGCACGACGAGTATGCCCGGCGCTACGGCCACGACCCGCTCGGCGACATCGAGTCGGTCATTCGCACCCAGCATCCCCGCAACACCCCGGCCGAGTTGGCGTTGTTGCGATATCACGAGGAACGGCGGCGCGGCTGAGATCGGGCCGTGCGATGGTCGAGGGGAGGATACCGTGATTCGTTTGGGTGTCATCGGCTACGGTCGGCGCATGCGCCACATGCTGGCGACGATCGATCGGTTCGGTGCCGGGACCGAGGTCGTCGCGCTGGTCGACCCGCGCGCGGAGGAATTGTGCCGCGAGTATCCCGAGGCGCTGGCGCGCGTAACGACGTACGAGACGGCGACGGCGATGCTCGACGATGGCGCGGTCGATGCCGTGCTGATCGGGACGCGCTGCACGCTGCACACCCCCTACGCGATCGAAGTGCTGGCGCGCGATCTGCCGCTCTTCCTGGAGAAGCCGGTGGCGACGAGCGCGGAGCAAGTGGCCGCGCTCCAGGCTGCTGCGGAACGTTCGCATAGCCCGGTCGTCGTCTCCTTCCCGCTGCGCCTCTCCGCGCTGTGCCGGGCCGCGCTCGAGGTGCTCGAGTCAGGCACCATCGGCACGATCGAGCAGGTGCAGGCGGTCAACAACGTCCCGTTCTACGCCGGCGGCTACTACCACGGTTGGATGCGCGACGAGAGCCAGACGGGCGGGCTCTGGCTCCAGAAGGCGACGCACGACCTCGACTATATCAATGCCCTGGTCCGGCAGCGCCCGGTGCGCGTCACCGCGATGGAGTCGAAGACCGTCTTCCGGGGGGACATGCCCGCCGGGCTCCACTGCGTGGACTGCCACCGGCAGGAGGAGTGCCCCGAGAGTCCTTACAATCTTTTCTACCTCCAGGGGATCACCGAGCGGGTCCAGCCGAACGACTGGCAGTGCAGCTTCGCGCCCGATACCGGCAACCACGATTCCGCCAGCGCCCTGATCGCTTACGAGTCGGGGCTGCACGCGGTCTACACGCAGAATTTCTACACGCGGCGCGGCGCGGCGGCGCGCGGCGCAACCCTGATCGGCTATCGCGGCACGATCGCCTTCGACTGGTATCGCGGGGAGTTGATCGTCCACCACCACCACACCGCCCGCACCGAGCGCCAGGACTTCAGCGGCACCGGCACCGGCCACCACGGCGGGGACGAGGAGCTGGCGCGCGATTTTCTCGCCGCGATCGCGGGCAAGGGCCGATCGCGCGCGCCGCTGGCGGCGGGAATCCTCAGCGCGCAACTCTGCCTGCTCGCGCGCGAGTCCTGCCGCACCAACACGGTCCAGGAGGTCCGTCCGCTCGGCGAGTCGGCGTACGATACGGGGCGGAGGGCGCTCGCGGAGTGAGAATCGCGCTCCCCACCGAACGGGTGTTGGTGCGGCCCCTGCCCCGCTGCATCCCGCCGGGGGAGGCTGGCGAGATACAGCAGGGCCATCCTGCGGGCGCTTATCCCTCCCCTTCCGTGATCCGGCTGTGGCTTGCCTGCGAGCGTCGATCAGCACCCGCCACTCGTGGGCAGGCCGTCGCGGGGGGGCGAATGGACAGCGAGTCATTGCCCAGGCGCGGGGTGGTCCGCTCGGCTCGATCGTATCCTCGGCAAGGAGCAGCATAGCCATCGCGCGCCTACGTGACATCGCCGCAGTCTTTGACCGTGATATCCTGATTTTGCTCGGGCTCCTGCTGGCGGCCGGGGCGGTGGGCGGGCCGACGCGCGCGCTCTTGCCCATCTACCTGCAGCACGACCTCGCCTGGACGCCGCCCGCCATCGCCGCGATAGCGGCCTTGCGGCTCCTCGCCGCCGGCCTGAGCGCGCCGCTCGGCGGTGTCCTGGCGGACACCGTCGGGGCGCGGCGTACCCTGCGCCTCGGCCTAATCGGCCTGCCGGTGGCGGTCCTGTGCTTCCTGACACCCGCCTGGCCGCTGCTGGTGCTCCTCGGCCTGGCGTCGGGACTGGCCGACGGCCTACAGTCCACCGGCAGCCAGGCGTACCTCATCGCCCGCGCCGACCGCTCGATGATCGGTCGGGCGGCGAGTGCCTTCTTCGTCGGCACCACGCTCGGTGGCGCATTCGGCAATCTCTGCGCTGGCGCGCTACTGCGCGGTTGGGGTTTCGCAGGCCTCGGCCCGGTCGGGCTGGGGGCGGGCGTACTGGTGCTCGTGGCCGCGACGGCCCTGCCCGGGGGTGAAAGCCGGGCACCGAGTCGTCTGGGGATGCCGACCGGCGCGTTGGCGGCCTATCGGACGCTCCTGCGCGCGCCTCAGGTGCGCCAACTCGCGCTGCTCCGCTTCCTGTCTACCTGCTCGTGGGGCGCCACGAGCCTGCTGTGGCCGCTGCTGATCGCCCGCCTCAGCGGCGATCCGGCCACGGCGGCCCTGTTCGGCACCGTCAGCCTGATCGTTGCCGTCGCCGCCCAGCTCGGCACCGGCCACCTCATCGACACCATCGGCCCCACCGGGCCCGCCCTCGCCCTCACCACCCTCGTCCCGCTCGTGGCCGTCCTGTCGGTCCCGGCGATCGCCACCGGCTTGCTCCCCGCGCTCTTCGCGGTCGGCGTTGCGGGCACTGCCTTGGCCTGGTCGCTCTCCGGTGCCGTCCTGCCGCTGATCCGCGCCGCAGCACCCGCCGAGGAGGTCGGCCAGGTGGTCGGGCTGCTGCACCTCATGTGGTCGCTGGCGATGCTCACCGGCACGCTGCTGGCCGGATGGCTGATCGTGGCTGGTGCTGCGCTCCCATTCGGGACGGTCGCGCTCATCGCGCTACCCGCCATCGTCGCCGCCTATCGCTTGTGGCGACCCCGCCGCCCCGCGTTGCACGGGACGGCGGCAGTCGAGATGCCGGAATGATCCTGACCCATAACATTGTGGGGTGTGCCGACCTTTCCGGTTGCCCGGTGTCGTTATGCGGCGCGCGCGTACGCGTGATGCAGAGCTACCCTAGCCGTTTCGTCCATCCGCAGCGATTTCTCGACAGGAATGAGACCAGTACGGGCAGGGCAACCGGGCTAGGCATGGACGTACGGGTTCCTCGGTCAACACAGGGCTCTTCGCCAGCAGGGGAGTTTTGCCTCATCAACAGCCTGCCGAGCCCAGTTCGTCGCCACGCTCGCGTTCGACGTTGCGGCAAGTGCGTGGCCCACCATTCTGCCCCGGGCTGCGCCCTGCGGCGACCATCCTCGCCGATCCGCGCAGAGGTTGCGCTGGACCGGTCGGCTCATGTGCGCTATCGTCTACCTTTGCGCCATCTCCGTAGCGGGGGTGCAGCAGATTCCGGCGGTGCCTCCGGAGGTTCTGGTTTCCCCTCACTGGTGTTGCGGGATCGACGCGTTCGCGATGAGGAAACGATGCGCTGGCCTCCATACGCAGCGACTACGACCACCAAGCCGCCACGCCGCACCGTGCTCGGCGAGCGCCTGTAAGGGCGTCGCCTGTGTCGCCGGTCGCTATCGAACGCACCGATATATCCGAGATGTATCTGAACCGATGACTGGGCGGGCAGGGCGACCCGCTCGCAAAACCAGCTATCGTTGATTCCCGCAGTGCAAGGAGGGCTTACGTGAATCATGTGCCGAGCGATGCCCGCCGCGTATCGGCCACGGCGCTGCGCGATCTGGTGCGGGCGCTGGCGGAACGTGCCGGTGCCGGGGAGGCGCAGGCCGCCCTGCTGTCCGACCTGCTGGTGAGCAATGACTTGCGTGGCGTCTTCAGCCACGGCTCGCGCCAGATCGCCGACTACGCGCGCCTGCTGCGCGACGGCAAGCTCAACCCCCGCCCGCAGGTTCGGACGCTCAGCGAGTCGGCGGCGACGTTGCTGCTCGACGGCGACGCCGGGCTGGGTTACTTCCCCTGCTGGGAGGCGGCGCACCGCCTGGTGGCGAAGGCGCGCGAGGTCGGCGTGGCCGTCGGGGTAACGCGCCACCACGGGCACTTCGGCGCGGCCGGGCTCTACACGCGCGTGGCCGCCGCGGCCGGGCTGATCGGCTACGACACGTCCGGGCACCAACTCCTGCTGCAGCCGGGGCAGGGGCAGATCCAGGCCGCGGGCGGCTCGCCAATGAGCTTCGCCATCCCGGCCGGCGCGGAGCCGCCACTCATCCTCGATTTCGGGGCCATCCACGACCTCTACAACCTCTCCGAGGAGCGGCAGCGCGCGATGCTGGAGCAGCTACCCAGTACCCTCTACCGCAGCTTCGGGCTCGGGTCCGTCTGCCAGGTGCTCGGCGGCTTCCTGGCCGGCGTGCCGGTGGACGAGGCCCGCGCGGTGCGCGCGTTCCCCGGCGCGAACCAGGGGGCCTTGCTTGTCTTCATCGACCCGGCGCGCTTCATCGACCCTGCCATCCTGCGACGGGAGGTGGATGAATATCATCGGGTGGTGGGGCAACTGGAACCGTTCGCCGGTACCGGTCGCGCGACGCTACCGGGACGGCTGGAGTGGGAGCGCGAGCAGCAGTGGTCGACAGCGGGTGTGCCGGTGGGCAGCCGTCATCGCGAGGATCTCGCCGCTGTCGCCGCCGAGTTCGGGGTGTCCGTACCCTGGTCCTAGCGCATCCCTGACGGGGTGACGGGAGCGCACCACGATAGCGCATCGTGCCTTCGCATGGTCCGACGCCGCGACGGGCGGGCGCGAGCGGGCGCAACTGCGCGCCACCGCCGCATCCGCTTCAGGCGAGGCCGACCTCGGCCAGGAGCGTGCGGACCTCGACCGGCGACCCGGTGCGTGCGGCGCGGTCCGCGGCGAGGGTGACGGCGAGGGTGCGGACCGCGTCGCCGTAGTCGGCACGGAGCAGGTCGGGGCGGCCCGCAGCCACGGCGCGGATAAAAGCGGCGTCCGCCGTCGCCATCGCGTCGCCAGCGCCGACCACCTCTTCGACGCCAGCCGGGGTGGCGATCCGCAGGGTGTCGTTGTCGAGCGACAGGATCAGCCCGTCGCAGAAGAGATGGAGCCCGCGCAGTTGGGGCACGCCGCCCGGCCAGGCAAGGAAATTGTTGGCGAAGGCACCGACGACGCCGTTCTCGAAGACGAGTGTCAGGGCGTTGGCGTCGAAGATGTCGTAGTCGGGTCGGCGAAGGTTGTTGATCCGCGTCGTCGCGGCGGCGGAGACGACCCGCACCTCACCGACGAGGTGGCGCAACAGATCGACCTGGTGGGTCGCCATCTCGATCAGCTGGCCGCCGGAACGATCCTGGCGATGGTACCACGGCGTCCCGGGGGTCGGGCCGAAGCGGAGGACGAGCGCCATCCCGATCGTGGTGTCCCGCAGCAGCGCGCGCGCGCGCTCCGTCGCGGTCGCGTAGCGCAACTGGTAGCCTGCGGCCACGAGCAGGCCACGCTCGCGGATGCGCCCCAGGGTACGCGCCGCCGTCGCCAGATCGAGCGCGACCGGCTTCTCCACCAGCATCGGCACGCCCGCCGCGATGACGGCCGCTTCCGGCTCCCCATGCGCGAACGGGGGGAGGCAGAGGTACACCGCATCGAGCCGTTCGTCGCGCAACATCAGGCTCATCCGCACTTTTGGTGATTTGGCTCGGAGTGGCCTTCTACGTGGGGAATGTCGCTCCGAATAGGGCTGGATCGGGTGCCAACAACGCCGCGCTGCACCCATTTCGGGCCTGCCATCCCTGTTCTCCAACCGGCTTCACCAAAAGTGCGGATGAACCCAACATCATGCCATAGTCGGTATAAGCCGCCGCGTCCAAGCGACGACCCGTGGTGCCCTCGACCGCCATGCGGGCGCGCTCGACCTGTCCCACGGCAAGGTCGCAGAGGGCGACGACCTCCGTATCTGGCATGCTGACCAGGTTCTCCAGATGGCTGACCGCGATCCCGCCCGTCCCGATGAAGCCGATGCGCACCGTCATCGCGCCCCCGTTGGGGTGGTCGCGCCCATACGCGCCATGACCGCACGCACGTCGCGCGCGATCCGGGCGGCATAAAGCGCGAGGTCGGCGCGCTCGGCGGGCGTGGGGGTTAGCTCCGCCGTGAGGGTGCCGTCGTAGCCACCATCGCGCAGGGCTGCCCCGACAGCGGGCCAGTCGACGTCCCCGCCGCCGATATTCACGAAGCCGGGCGGCTCGCGCCGGAAGTCCTTGAGGTGTACCCGTCGCACGCGGTGGCCCAGGACGGCGAGCCACTGCTCGGGGTAGCCGATATTCAGGATGTTGCCGACATCGAAGTAGACGCCGATCCGGGGACTGCCGACCTCGTCGACGAGCCGACGCATCTCCAGCGGGCTGAGCAGGAACTTGTTCCAGACGTTCTCGATCGCCAGGTCCACAGCGGCCCGTTCGGCCGCTGGCGCGAGGGCGGCCAGGAATTCCGCAGCCCGCTCGTAGGCCACGTCGTAGCGCGCCAGCGGCCCGCCCGCCGCCCGGCCCACCACGCCGGGCACGACCAGGATCGCGCCCGCACCGAGCTCGGCGGCGAGCTCGAGCTGCCGCGTGGCGATCGTGCGCGCTCGCGCACGGGTCGCGGCGTCCTCAGCCGTCGGCGAGACCCGCCAGTACAGCGCGGTAGAGAGGCCGCCGACGCGCAGCCCCGCGCCCTCGACGGTCGCGCGCAGGGCACGGGCGTCGGCCGCAGTCGTCGCCAGGCCGACCTCGCCCGCCTCATCCAGATTGAGTTCGAGCGCATCGAAGCCCGCCTGATGCGCCAACGTTGCCGCGTCGCGCACCGGGGTGCCCGGCAGTGCCCAGTGATTCAACCCGGCCAGCCAGGTCATTGCGTCCCGCCTCCCTCCGTCTATCGCACCATCCCGCACCCCTATTCTCGCACAGAGCCTCCGAGGCCGGATCTGACATCGTCAGGCGGGCTGCGCGTCGCCGACTCGATCAGGGCCGACCACCTGCGCGTCGAAACCGCCCTTAATGGCCTCACGATGGCCCTTGGATCCCGGCGACCCACGGCGGGCTTGATCCACCACACCGATTGTGGCGGCCGGTACACCGCCGTCGCCGGACAGTGGGCACGCGCCGCGCCGGAGAGCAGCACCATGCCGAGCCGCGTCGGCGCTCGTTACGATACCTCCATGGCGGAGAACGTCTTCACTATACGCAAAACCGAACTCATCGACCCGTGCCGCTGGCCGACCATCCGGACGGCGCGACAGATGATCTTCGCGTGGATCGCGGCCTGCTATCACCGGCCGCGGTCCCATTCCGCACTCGGTTACCGGAGCCCGGTGGCCGTCGAGCGAGAATTTGCGAACGAGGCGCTGGGGGCCTAACCTTGACTCGTCCGCGAAATCGACTTGAACCCGCTATACTCCCCGGCATACGAGCGTCGACAGGACCACGTAGTCGCCAGAGAGCGGGAGGTGCGCATGACCAGCATCGCCATCGTCGGGGCCGGCACGATGGGCGGCACCCACGCCGCCTATATGCCGCACGTGCCCGACGTCCGCGTCGCCTGGATCGTCGATCCCGACCGCGCGCGCGCCGGGGCGCTGGCCGCGCCGCTCGGGGCGCGCGTGGCGGGCGACATCGCGCAGGCGCTGGCCGACCCCGGCCTGGATGCGGTGCTCCTCGCCGTCCCGACGCCGTTCCACCACGCGCTGACCCTCCAGGCCGCCGCCGCCGGGAAGCACGTCTTCTGCGAGAAGCCGATCGCGCTGACGCTGTCCGACGCGCGCGCGATGACCGACGCCTGCGCGCGGGCCGGGGTGCGATTCATGGTCGGGCACGTCGTCCGCTTCTTCCCGGAGTACGCGCGGATCGGGGCGCTGCTGGCGCAGGGGGCGATCGGGCAGGTGGGCGTCGTGCGGGCCGCGCGCCTCAACGCCTATCCCTCCGTCGGGCGCGGGTGGTACGGCGACTTCGATTCGAGCGGCGGCGTGGTCCTCGACATGATGATCCACGACCTCGACACCCTGCGCTGGTACTTCGGCGAGATCGCGCGCGTCTACGCGCGCGGCCTCAGCTACGGCCCCTATCGCGCCTCGGTCGATTACGCGCTGGCGATCGTCCGCTTCGCGAGCGGCGTGATCGCGCACGTCGAGGCGAGCTGGGCGCATGCGCGCTTCCGCACCTCGATCGAGGTCGCCGGTGCGGAGGGGATCCTGCGCCACGCCAGCGAGGAGACGGCGGCCCTACGCCTGGAGCGCACCGGCCCGCCGGAGGCGCAATCCGGGGTGGGGATGCCACGCAGCCCGCTCGCCGCGAGCCCCTACCAGCTCGAATTCCAACACTTCCTCGGCTGCCTCGCCGCGCGGACGCCCCCGCTGACCGGCGGCGATGAGGCGACCCGTTCCCTGGCGGCGGCGCTGGCGGTGCTGGAAGCGATCCGCAGCGGGCGCCCGGTCCACTTCGTCGAGGGATGGCCGCAGATGCCGGAGCGCGCGACCCTCGGCGCGCCCGCCGCGACCGCGTAGCGACGAGAGCGCGGTGCCGGTGCGCCGTACGAGGGGTGCTGGGAGCGCGGTGCCGGAGCACCGTAAAGGATGAGGAAACGATGCAGACGGTGCGGGTCGGGATGATCAGCTTCGCCCATGAGGGGCACGCGGCGAGCTACGCCGCCAGCCTGCGCCAGAGTCCCGGCGTGGAGCTGGTCGCGGTGGCCGACGACCACGAGGCGCGCGGGCGCGACTATGCGACCCGCCTCGGGGCGACGTTCTATGCCGACTACCACGAACTCCTGGCCGATC
>JAABUR0100001819.1_pt1 | contig 35905 bp, 40 predicted proteins | sample 5560091 | NCBI WGS metagenome assembly JAABUR01 (sample SAMN10711879, study PRJNA513375) | rock metagenome | isolation source: Antarctica rocks | place: Antarctica: Victoria Land, University Valley sud | reverse complement strand
ATCAAAGGAGGTTATATTCAAAGCCCCAACCCACGCGCTTCTGTGGATACCACTGCTCTCGGTAGTCTTGCATATGTCTCCGGTTTGGGCCAGGATTCAAGAGGACAAGGAACGATGGCCAGGGGCAATCCTTCAATGCAGCAGATAGTAAACTACAACCGTACTGAAGGCAGAACTAGTTATACTGGCTCGTCTTCAAACGAAGCCGTCATGAGCTCATACGACCACCACAGATCCAGCAGTGGGGGGGCAGTGAATGCGGTACCTCATGGCGGAGAATTACGACCACCTCAATCAAGAATGGCTTCTTATACAAACTATCCTTCTACTAGCGGTATCCCCAATGTTAATGGGGGCGTATCAACGCCTAGTAGTGACACCTCTGGTAGAAGAATCCGACGAGGATCGCATTCGTCTGATTCAAGTGAGAACCGAAGGCCAAGCCAGCAATATCAGCAACCTCCGCGGCCCACCAGTGCGTCACACTCGCAATTGAGCACTCATTCAGGCCGGTCTTCTCCTACACCTGCTCATTACGGCAACAAGCAGTCACCCAGACTCAACGGTGCCACACGTCTATCAGATCACCCACAAACCTACACGACACAGCAATTGCCTAGCTCGTCAGCTAATGTTACAACTGTGCAGGCGAACTCACGGCCTGGCGCTGTCAACTCATATGAACAGCAAAGCCTTACTGATGGGAGACACTCGGCTATGTCGGATCCACCACAGCCCCACAAATATCAAACCAATGTACAGCAGACCAACAATCGGCAACTCAACCATCTAATCCCTCCTCTTTCGCCTGTTACGGATGGCCACACCAAAGATCAATCACCGCAATCACCTCCGGCTGTTAATAACTCTTCTCTGCAATCTACGATATCGGTTGATGATGATCAAGTCGCTAGAACCGTCGACCCTAGTCAAATCTTCAACCAGTACGAATATCAACGCCGTCAGGTTGCTGCCGCTGTCGAGGCTGCCGCTACAGAGGAAATTCCGAAGGCTAGAGCTAGTGCGCTGATTAACGCGGATCCAGATTCAACCAAGAAGGCACAGATGGAGCTTGAAATGAAGCAGATGATTGAAAAGATGCGCGACTATAAGGCTAAGGATCCATCTCTGTTCTCGCAGATTTGGGAGCAACTTAAAAAGGTCAGAATTTCTTGCTACTTGTTCTAACATTCCTCCGTCTACGCATAATGTCAGATTGAGCTGACCATTCTAGGGGCAACCTCCAATTCGAGCGTCTTCGCAATCGGTTGTTCAAGATGTCACTCAGCCAGAATCACCCGCTGATGCGAATTCTTCTTCAGCGATGAATGGCAAAGATCAATCACGTAGTCCTAGCCCTACACATAATCAGCTGCCTCTGGAATCCGAATTAGCAATCAACAGTTCAGCACCGAAACCAGAGCCTGACCACGGAAGGTTTCCGGCCCAGAGGCGACGACGAGGTGGCGGTAAAGCTTTGACAAAGAAGTTAGCTGATTCCGTTCTTGATAGTACTGAAACGCCTACAGCTGCCCAAGCACATGAAGACAAGAACGAAGTAGTTGAAAATTCGACTTCTGTTTCTATTGATAACCAAGAAGTAGCTTCGGGAACAATGCAGAAGGCCATGGAACCTAATCATGGGAACTTGGATCCTCGACTGCAGTCATATCAATCGCCCTATCAAGCACCTTTGCAAGCGCGCCCGGAGGTAGTTTATGATAGTGGTATGGGACCTACGAACCCTGCACCACCAGCCAATGCTGTTGTCTCTTCGCCGACCAACACAAATGGTGGGCTTAGAAAAGGCACCCCCAGTTCTGCTCCAGTAGCCAACATGACATCTTCTTTTCCTATCAACGTAGCTCTAAACCGTGCTGAGAGCAACGTCACACGCGATCCACCCTCCGGAGGAACAATATGGCCTGAAACCCACAAGTGGCAGTTGGCAACTGCCGCGAGGACTGCAATTACCTCAATTCCAGCAAATGCTGGAAAGCGACTCTCTGCCGATGAGGTCCATCAAATACTAGGCCAAAATCCGAGCTATACAGAGCTATGCGAGACTCTTGAGGCCAAGGGCTTCGTCATTGAACGGGGCCCTTTTGCTCGCACTCTGCTGGCGGCCGTCCCTGGTTTAGGGTCTGTTCGAAGTCAAGCAAAGAATGAGACGCCTCCTCAACAGCAACCAACGTCCCAACAGCCGCCAATCTCTCAACAGTTGCAAACCCCTCAACAGCCGCCAATTTCCCAACCTTCATCCGCACTTTCCAGCTTTCCCAAATCTACTAGACCGCCCACATCCGGCATATTGGTGCCACACAAAGTGCAAAATGCAGCTTCAGTCGAACTTCAACCCGCAGCCCCTTCTGTACACGAGAATTACAACGTTAGGTGGGCGGATCAGCGCAACGTCACTGGTACTCCCAGTTATCCGGTAACATCACTCCACAAAATTCAAGCACCACCACAACTACCACCACAACAACCGTCCCAGCCACCTATGTCTGCACCTGCACCTCGGCCACCTACTAAAGAAGAAATGGCTAGAAAGCGAAGCTTTAATGATATTGTGGATCTCACGCTATCGTTGTCTGACGAAGATGACTTTCAGCATCAACCAAAGATCCATCGAACTGAAAGTTGGCAAGTCGATGATTCGACTTTGATGACAGCTGGTCGTGTCTCCACCTCGACGCCTCCACAGTCTGCGTCTCCAGCCCCATCTATCGCAACGAAAAGCGCTCAAATGCCCATCTCATCTATGCCACGGACTAAAGAATTGCAGAAAATTGCAGCAACCGAACGCAAATCTGGCCGAAGCTCACCTGCTGATGCAAGGGGAAATATTGACCTATCTAAGTACAAGTATGCACCTTTGAGCGAACCGCCTTTATCCAAACCATCGAAACGAGAACATCTTCGATCTGCGGATGTTGTACGTTCAATGGACCGACGAGATGCACTACGCCGGTCTAGTTACAATCCCAAAACAATCTGTAGAGACATTCTCGTGTCATCTGGAAAACACCCCACAATGGCGCCACTGAATTCGCATCTAGAGGTACTTCGCAAGAATTTTAAAATCGTGGATAATACCTCAGATCTAAGCACTTTCAACTGGGATCTCATAGATCCAGGAGGCCACTCTGGGCCGTCTATCTCGGCTCCCAAGTCCATAGACAACGTTGAGATGGATGAAGCAGATGAGGAGGAAGCACAGCCGAGACTTTCTCCACCGGCAATCCGCCGCCGACATGTCACCATGGCAACCACGGTTGATGGCCAGGGCGCTGCAACAGCAGTTGTCGCTGGCACGAAACCCGTCAAGGGCGTTTTCTCTACTAGAGGATGGAAAAAGAGTCAAGGCCGTGTTTCTGGTACTCAATTGATGCCAATTGATGTTGACGCTTCTGCGAATCATCTTCAAGGCAAAGGACCCAAAGATCAGGATTTATCCAGGCAGGGTGCGGGTGCGGGTGCATCGAAGAACTATGCTCATATGCGTTCTGGGGAAGCCGATCAAGGATTTCTTACGGGAAGAGCACCAAGTTTCCGCCGCGGCCCTGCACCAGATAGTGGCAAGAAATCGTTCTTAACACCAACTGCAAACACGGTACGGATGCAAGGTCCTCTAGGCGCAGGGTCTGAATCAGACCAGAAACGGAGAGGACGTTCCCCGGGTTCCAAAGACAAGAATATTCGGAAGAGTGCAGCAATCCTGAGAAGTACAGACGTGTCGATACGTACACGTCCTGGATCGAGCGCCACGGACACAACGCCTGCTAGGCCTAGCGGGCTGAGACAGACCATGACTCCCGCCGATGGTATCGCAGTTGTCATCGAGTCACCAAGGAAGACCAATGATGACGAGAGAAAACGCAAGAGCGAGTCCAAAGATCCCAGAAAGCGAAGAAAAATCTCACCCGTTACCCGTCACCCATCTGCGCCAAACCACAAAATTTACAGGTGTCAATGGAAACGTTGCCCATCCAAACTCCATAACCTCGAGACTCTTCGCAAACATGTAAGACTGCATCGAAAGGGGTCCTCGACAGGGGCCTTCCCTTGCTTGTGGGCCGGCTGTGGGGCGGGTAAGGTGTCCAAAGACGAGGAAGGAGAATGTGAACTCCAACCACTCGAATTCGAAACGGAGGCTGGCTGGAATAGGCACATGGAGGGCAGGCATTTGGATCGCTATGCCTGGGAACTTGGCGATGGACCCTCCACGCACCCCTCAGGTAACCCCGAACCTTGAACGATCCTTCGATGCTTGTTACTAAGAAATCCAATCTAGACACTGAAACCTCCGACTATGTCAGCGACTCCCAAGGCCGCCAAGTCACTCCCATAATCTCCCCCGGCCACGGCCCTCCAGACCCTCTGCCCTTAGGCACCACTCCCAAAACCGCCCGCGTATATCACAAAGCTCATGGCAATAAGACGGAATTGGCGAAGGCCGAGGCATACGTTGCGGCTGAGAAAGCGAGGAAATGGAAATCAGGTCATTTGGGTGGTGAGGAGGACACCTAGGGATGTTTGTTGGAAAGGCCTGCTGCGGCTACAATTGCTGGATGCTGGCTGGCTGCTGTTGGCGTCTAAACCCAGGCTTCCCATCCAATTCACTTATCAGGAAACTGAGACTCCTTTGCTGGGGACACGGTCTTGAGGTTCGAAAAATTCTCCACGGACGGCTTGTCCTTTCAGCTCCAGCCTAGTGTTTACAGCTGCTATTCAATAACACTTGCGACTCTTAGGTAGCATAATTACACTCAAACCTACAGATTCAAGGTCCGAGGTCGTGAATGTACTTCAGGGAACCGGTCTGACGTTCCGGCGGTTCTTACCTGTCTCGTAGACAAAGGACGGTTAGTGACAGATCTCTGTAGCTCGTTGATGAAGTCAAAGGTACCGCATGTATCGCCCTGCATTGTTCTCAAACTACTAATACCCGTGCATAATAGCTGGAACAGAAAAGGAAAGTGACTAAGACAACCCAAAAAATCATAAGACATCCCAACTTTTCCTACCCCCTCTCCCAAATCCTCGTAAAAACACAAGAAATAAAATTCAAACGCGCCGTCTCTATTCCCAGCCCCTATAACCTCATTCCTCTCCCCATCTATTCCTAACCAAACCCCCCCCCCCTCCCCGGCAACATCCTCACATCAAACACCCTCCGTCCCTCGAACACCCGACCTCGCTCACGCCCAGCCGGATCCGCTTCTTCTCCCCGCTAACCAGCATGTTCCAGCCATAGCTCTCGACCAGCCACTCGTACCAGACTTTGCGGTTGTCGGTGCAGCGCCAGATGGATGCCGTGAGCTCGCCGTGATCGGGGAGGTAGAGTGGTGTCTGGTTCGGGCTGGTGTTAGAGGGGTTGGGTTGGTTTTGGGGGGGTGGGGAGGGGAGAGAAAGAGGGAGGTTGAGGGTGGGGGTTGCTCACCTTCAGGGGAAAGTAAATGGGGAACCAAGACATCATGCCGCCGCTCTTGGCATCCATGGTCAGCGGGTTGGTGCTCAGCTCGGTGCCGGGGTAGAGCACGGCTTCGAAGTAGCCGGCTAGGCCATGGCAGACGGCTCGATCGCGCGTGCGGAACGTCAGCCGCGCGTGCCGGGTGTTGTGTTCGTTCTGCGACCTCGGAGGCAGCGGAGCCTGGGGTCCATGGGTGAACGACCAGGCGGGCAGGATGTTGGGCATGGGAAGGGGGGCCGGCTCTGCGGCGGATGGAGACGCGGGAGAGGTGGTGGAGAGGTAGTCGATGGCGTGAAGCATGACGACGTAGGGGGTATTGGAGGCAGTGGGGTCCGCGGGCATACGGGCGGCGATGTCGGCGTGCAGTTTGGGGGCGGCGATGGGGGTGAGGTAGGCGGTGTAGGAGGATGGGATGGATAGGCCGTGGGTGGGGTTTAGGAGGGGGAGGATGCCGTCAAGGCATTCGGGGGAGAGTTCGTTGTCGGCGAAGGAGCCGAGGAGCTCGGAGATGAGGATGTCGATGGGGTAGTGCTTTGGTCCTGAGTCACTGGGTGAGGCGATATCGCTCTGGGGATAGTCTTGAGGTGCTTCTGGTAATGGCCCTTTCCAAGATCGCATGTCGGATTTGACGAGGTTAACACGGTTCTGCCAGGTATGCTCATTGTGCCGTTGGAGGAGAACGTAGGCATTGGGATTCTTTTCTAGTGCCCAGAGTTCGATGTCAACGCCGGTGGCTTCGCCAGCTTGGAGTGCTCTTGTGACTAATGGTCCTCGCCCAGCACCAACTACTGCTACGACGATGCGTCCATTCGGACCCGACGCTGGCTTTCCTTGCTGAACCCAGTCGCCCAGCGCTTGCGCCACAGCCTTTTCGTATTGGTCGTACTTGATGGGGTCTTTTTCGAATACCTCGTAGGTGATACTTTCGAGATTATCAGCCAGGGGCTGCAAAGGAGCTTGGAGGTAATCTTGGTAACCGGCGCCAAAACGCTCGAGGATAGTCCTCGGAGGCTGTTTGCGCTGCAGCCACCGGATGTAACTCAAGTGGGGATTGGGATCATCGGGTTTCTTATTGCCCGTCTGCTTCTGCTGAGCTGCTTCAGCCGGAGTTGGCGCATCCTGTGCTGCGTTTGGGCTGATGAAGCCATCGGCCGTGGATACACGAGAGTCTGGACTGTCTAGACCTGGAACCGGGCCGACATCACAAAGCAGGATCCATGGCGGGTTCCTTATGCGCATGTACTTGCTGATGAGTTCCCGGTGATGTTTGGATAAGACCGGATAACCTGGGGAATTTCGAACAAATGTCTGGGCGCTCAATGAAATGAGACGCAGAGGCTCCGAATGCCAGCGAGACTGTATACTTAGAGGCGGGAGGTGTCTGGGTATTGATAGAGCTAAACATAGAATTGTTAGTTAGTCCTCCGAACCGTTTGGTGTAGAGACTAAGAAACATAAGGAAGTACCTCAGGTATGGGTCATTGACTGCCGCCTTGTTCCGGTGTCCAGGAAGTGAACCGTACGGGAAAGGGAGCGGAGTAGAATCTCACGGAGTGAGGTGAAAAGCAATGAATGTATTTCTGTATTCTTACCTACGAATAGCCTAGCATTATGTTTACATACACTCCTAATGATGTTCCACGCATCCCACGTCCCAAAAATATCACTTCTGTTTGGTTTGCTCTCTTCTTGAGCTCCAACATACTCTTCTCTTGCAAAAGGCGTTAGGCTACCCTCCACATCTTCGCCATCTGCGGAATGATCAATCATTGGCAGCCAGATCTGAACCTGAATGTAGTTGCCAATAGCAAGAGCTTCTTGTATTGCATAGGCATATTGTGTAACGCCTTCTCCATGCAGTTTTCCATGGTGCAGCTTCGGACCCGGGATGATGATATTCCCAATACCACAGAATGCGGCATATGCTATCTCCAAGTCCAAGACCTGGCGCGATATGTTATAGACCAACGGGTCGGGAGAGCAAAGATCAATCCAAGGGCTGGCGACTGCGAGCAATTGAGATATGACTTCTCCAGGGGATAACGATGAGTCCACCGGTGACAATTCTGGTAGAGTTGGTGGTGAAAGGTTTGGATGAGATCGCAGTGCCTCCAAATGGTTCGAAAGCTGTGCAATTACTCGGCTTTGAAAGTGAGGTGTTGTGATGGGGGTTGTTAGCATATCATACTGAGAACTATCAGCTTTAGACAATCAAGGATCCTGGAGACTTACAGCGCAATCTTGCGCCTGCCGCAGAACTTGATCTGTGACAGGCAGAGTCCGTTTGCTTTCATGTTGGCCAACGTAGAAAGTTGGCATGAAATCATCCCCAGATACGGATGTTGGAGATTCCATGGTAGACTTCATGCTACAAGAACCGATGCGTGATAAAGTAGAGCTCAACTCTTGACAAGGACTGCAGAAGCTCTATATGTCGCAGTCATGCAGTCCGAACCTCATACCATTACACCGTAAGTTGAACAAGAAAGGTCCGAACAACATAGATAAAGTAGTGGAATAAGGCGGTCTATCAGTAGAGTTGTACTCGAGCCTTGCTGTGTCTCTGGAATGGTCAGCTTAGATAGAATACATAAAGTTATGCTCGCGCCCCTGCATAAGGTAGAATAAACACCGTTCCAATTCCGCTTAGCCTCATTGGTAACCGCAGTCATAAAAGCATGGTACGGTTTCGGAGAACGTCAGTACATTGAGTGAATGAACCCACACCGATATATAGGCATACCGAACCAGCCATGGCACACCGTAGGCCTGACGCCGAGGAGATTCTTCCTTTCAAGCGTCAAAAGACCTCAGCCGCGGATATGAATCCAAAGGCCAATCCGTATCTGGCGCACATGTATGAGGACGATGCGGATGACAACAGCTACAGCAACGGCTATGCAAACGGATATAGCAATGGTTACGGGAGAAAATCTAGGGCGAATGGGACATCAGGAGGTTCGGGATTACCAAGTTTCCCACGACATGCTACAACTGCAGATATGGCGAAGAAGGTAGAGGATGGGCCAAATAATCCGTTTAGTGGAAAGCCGCTGTCGACACAGTATTTTAATATCCTGAAGACCCGGAGGAACTTGCCGGTACATGCGCAGAGGTATGCACAAATCTTCACGTATTGAGATTTTTCGATCTGACCATTGGGGCAGGGACGAATTTCTCAAGATGTACCAAAAGTCCCAGATCCTCGTCTTCGTCGGTGAGACTGGTTCAGGCAAAACCACTCAGATCCCTCAATTCATTCTGTTCGACGACTTGCCTCACATCAACCGCAAACTGGTAGCTTGTACCCAACCTCGCCGAGTAGCAGCCATGTCGGTAGCACAGCGTGTGGCCAATGAAATGGATGTGCCCTTGGGTGATGAGGTCGGTTACAACATTAGGTTTGAGGATGTGACGAGCCAGAAAACTATCCTAAAGTATATGACGGACGGAATGTTGCTCCGGGAGGCCATGAACGATAACAATCTCACCCGATACAGCACGATTATATTAGATGAGGCACACGAACGTACACTTGCGACTGACACTCTGATGGGACTGCTCAAAGAGGTGGCTGTTCGAAGGCCAGATTTGAAAATAGTCATCATGTCCGCCACCTTGGATGCGCAGAAATTCCAGAGCTATTTCAATGATGCGCCTTTACTCGCTGTGCCAGGGCGTACGCATCCCGTTGAGATCTTCTACACCCAGGAACCGGAGCGAGACTACGTAGAGGCCGCCCTGAGGACAGTGCTACAGATACACGACAGCGAGCCGGAAGGGGACATCCTTCTGTTCCTGACAGGAGAAGAGGAAATTGAAGATGCATGCCGAAAGATCAATCTTGAAGTGGATGAGATGATAAGGGAAGCAGATGCTGGACCGCTGAAGGTATACCCTCTCTACGGAACACTACCTCCTCAGCAGCAACAGCGTATTTTCGACCCTGCGCCGCCCGCAAGAAAGCCTGGTGGCCGGCCTGGACGAAAATGTATAGTCTCGACAAATATTGCCGAAACCTCACTCACAATCGACGGTATTGTGTACGTGGTGGACCCCGGTTTTAGCAAGCAGAAAGTTTACAATCCTCGTATCCGAGTTGAATCTCTGCTCGTATCCCCAATCTCAAAAGCTTCTGCACAACAACGAGCCGGTCGTGCCGGTCGAACACGGCCAGGGAAATGCTTTCGACTGTACACCGAAGGCGCTTTCAAGAAAGAACTCATCGAAACCACATACCCTGAGATTCTTCGCTCCAACCTTGCTTCTACTGTCCTCGACCTCAAGAAACTCGGCATTGAAGACCTTGTCCACTTCGATCTAATGGACCCCCCGGCCCCTGAAACTCTCATGCGCGCACTTGAAGAACTTAATTTCCTTGCCTGCCTCGATGACGAGGGCAATCTCACGGTTCTCGGCAAACTCGCGTCAGAATTTCCCCTGGACCCCGCCCTCGCCGTCATGCTCATCTCCTCCCCCGAATTCTACTGCTCCAACGAAGTCCTCTCCATTACTGCTCTTCTCTCTGTTCCCCAAGTCTTCGTTCGTCCCGCCTCCGCACGCAAGCGCGCCGACGAGATGAAACAGCTCTTCGCCCACCCAGACGGCGACCATCTGACCATGCTAAACGTATACCACGCCTTCAAATCCCCCGCCGCTCAAGCCGACCCCAAGAAATGGTGCCACGAGCACTTCCTCTCCCTCCGCGCTCTCCAATCCGCCGACAATGTCCGTCAACAACTTCGCACCATCATGGAGCGCTCGGAGATCGAGCTCGTCAGCGTCCCGTTTGAAGATAAGAAATACTATGAGAACATCCGGCGCGCGCTCGTCAGCGGCTTCTTCATGCAGGTCGCTATGAAAGAGAGCAACGGCAAGACGTACGTGACGGTCAAGGATAACCAAACCGTGCTGCTGCATCCGAGCACGGTGCTCGGGCAGGAGAGCGAGTGGCTGGTGTACAATGAGTTTGTGCTGACGACGAAGAATTATATCCGCACGGTTACGAGTGTGAAGGCGGAGTGGTTGCTTGTAAGTACTCTTTGAAAGGGTCTATTGTGAAATCTGTGAGAGGGAGACTGATCGGTGATGTACAGGACATCGCGCCGACTTACTATGACATCTCAACATTCGGCAAGGGCGAGGTCAAAACGGCGCTGATAAGGACGATGGAGAAAATCCGCAGGAAGGAGGCGACCAAAGGGGCTGGACGGAGATAAGCCTGACCCTGACAAGAGTGTGCTTGCATGTAATCAAAGAGAGATGCGTGGACAAGTTATGATTCGATATCCATGCATACATAGAGCAGAGTACCCAGATTCCCCTTACCAGGCGTATATTGTAGAGAGGATGATTTATCATCAAGCCGGTGTATCTATTGGAAGGATACTTTCGTGAAGCTTAATTGGAAAGGATGAGTATATACCACTCACAACCCCCTCTTTTCCCATTCCTCTCTTACAACCCCATTCTCATCAACCCGAAAAAGAAGAACATACATGCCGCTAAATCGCAACAAAATGTCATCCCCCCAATCTCGCCCCATAGCCTTTTTTACTCAGAAGCATGCCCATTAACCCCATTCGTAACCACCTCCCCCACGCCCACCGCTTGATCCTCGATCTCTCCATCGACCCCATTCGTCCCCTCGATATTCACCTGGCCTCCTCCTAACCCCGCTATCCGCTCTTTTTCCTTCTCAGCAGCTATCTTCTCCGTCTCCAACCTCAATTCCTCCATATTCCAATTATCCCCCTCTTCCCCTTCTTCCTCCCCCTCACTCTCATCCTCCTCGCTATCATCATCATCCTCCTCGCTATCATCATCATCCTCCTCATCCTCCCAACCCCCCTTTTCAAACATCGCCCTCCCGGTCGCCTCCTTTGCCTCTCGCGCCTGCTGTTCCGCAGCTTTCTTATCCAAGCGCTCTTTCTTCCATTTTGCAAAGGTCTCTGGAGTGACGGGCGTGAGGGTGCCGGAAAGCTTGTGGCGCTCGGATTCGAGGAAGTCTTCGAGGGTGAGGGTTTTGAGGGGGGATTTATCGAGAAGGGCTTTTTCGGTGGCTCGTTGCTCTTTGGTTTTGAGGACGAAGCTGTGGGGCGGGGGCCTGGGGTTAGCTTTGGAGGTTTCAGGGGGTTGGAAGGAATGTGAGAGCGGGGGACATACCCGGGGGGAAGACTGTGTTTGTACATGCATTTATCGCCGCCGTTGGGACACGACCAGAACCAGCCGTATTTCCCGTTTTCGACGGCGTCGATAAAGTATTTGCAGACTTTGTCGGTGGTGGTTTTTGGGTTGCCGTGCTTGCTCAAAACGACTTGCCGTAGTTTCTCTGGTGATATCCGAATTATATCAGTATACACTCTGGGGGGAATAATCAATCGCCGAACGCTATGCCCAGACTCACCTTCATCCCAATCCACCATGTCGTCCTTCTTCTTCTCCTCCTCCTCCCCTTCCCTCGTATCCTGATACAGATTCCTCTTCTCTCCCTTCCTCTCTACCGCCAAATCATGACTAAACTTGCACTTTCTTCCCTTGTCGCAATTCCCCTGCTTATAAAATATACACACCACTGTCTTCGGGTCCACACCAAACGCCACTTTTTGTACTTGAACAGGCTTAAATAGATCGGCCGTTTCCCGCTTGACTTTCTCGTCCGCTGCTTTTTCCTTTTCTCGTTGTAGTTTGTCTGCGTCTTTTCGTTTTTGCTCGGGGGTTTTGGCTTGGGCGGCTTGAGATTTTAATTGTTCGATTTGTTTCTTGGCTTGGCCACCTTTTTTCTGTTTCCTGGGTGTAAGTCGGTGGCTGAAGGTGTGCCGGCTTATTGAGCGGGGACTCTGAGAGTGGGTTGTTTAGAGGAGAAGGTGGACTAACATTTTTCATACCAAAGGTCTTATAATGTCTCAATCAGCAGTAGCACAGGAGGGAGCTCAGGGGCAAAGACTTACCTTGTCTTCAAGAATCTTAGAAGACGAAGGCTTCACCTTCGGTACATCTTTCTTGGGCGGCATGTCTAAGAATAGTAGGAGAAAGCTGGGGAAAAGGTGGTAAATGGATGGGGACGATGGGGGGGGTGAAAGGTCAATGAGAATGGGGAAAAAAACAGTTTGAACCAAAACCAAATATTGTAAAAGTATTTCTGTGTCTTTTGTTCTTATACTGAGGAGTGCGGGGACTCTTGAGAGTTCAAGATAATGACCGGGGCTTGGTAGGGCAACGGATTTGCTAGCGTGGATTTGCGGCGAGGCAATCTTCATCACAAGTTAAAGCTGTCCTCCCCAAATCGAGAACATCCTAAACGCGCGCTCTCCTTCATACATGGCCTACATTCTTTAAGATAAAAAGTAACCTGTCACCACTATCCCTCTGTTCCGCCAATGCACTAACAGCAACCTCCAGGACACTTACAATCGCCCTCTCGCACTTCAGTCCCTACAGCCATCTTCTCTCCTCTCCACCCGGCAGAATGATCACCGACGACCAACTCTACAAGCTCGCCATATTCCTGGGCTCGCTGGCGATGCTCCTAATTGTGCTCTACCACTTTCTCGAGGTCAACGCCATAGATGACAGTCACAAAGCTGATTCGGGGGAGAAGGTTGCGCCAAAGGGAGCCGCGCAAGTACAGGCCAAGGGGCCTGCGAAGTCATAGGGGTGAGGATAGTGGGACGCGTATGGCTCAGATGAGGAGGGCTTAGGGCAGTGAAATGGAAGGCTAGAATTAGGGAGGGACAAGTCAGGAGAAGTCCGCTGAAGAACGATCAGTCCGGAATAGCAGGTGTTATATGGTTACAATCTCAGACACATTGCCAAGAGCATAGTCGCCTTGTATACTGGAAGAATACACAGAAAGACTATTCACAAACGACCCGAGAGTCACATAAGATTACAATCTGGCAGGGACCAAGTTGAAAATCTAAGCCGAAATCTTTTGGAATTATCCGCCTGTCTAATTCTCTATCAATCATCGCTTTTCTTGTAGCTAGCATGAGACATCATGTTATTGTCGGGGTATTGGGTTGTTGTGAAAAATCTCTCATGTTCTCTAGCTGAAATTTCACTATTAGCACTCAACCTTCAGTAGCGACAGTTGCGGCTTTGGGAGCGATTTTGCTCTCAGAAGCTGTCAAGCCTTTTCGAATGGCAAGTACGCTGTCAACGATCACGGCATCGATGCCCTCATCAACTTGCAACTGATAACAATAGTTTAGCTTCTCGTATATTGAGGTAAGTAGTGTGTTGGGCATGGGGAATTGTACCTTGACTTTGTCCGGGTCGTTATTGACCGTACCGTACGAAACGCATACGAGCCCCGACTCCTTCACCACCTTTACCAACCTCGGACTGATAACCAACGGTTCCGCTGCCGAAACCACACCCAGAAGATTCCACCGCGACGCAAACCGAATGGCTTCTTGCAGACTACTTGCTCTTATGTCACCTGTTGGGCTGGTACCAGCGTCGGTAAGGAAGAGAATGGGAATGGAAGGCTGCTTGAAGGACAAGAGGAGGCAGATGTCTGGATTGAAGCTCGAGAAAATGACGTTGCGCTTCTTGCCAAGATCATACACCTTTGTAAGTACGGTGTCGACGAAAGAGTTAAGTTCGACGGCATAGGTGTCCATTTCTTGCTCTTCACTTTCGTGGAGCATGGGATACTCTAAATTCTGGTATCAGTATGATACACTCGCTCCCAAGGTCGCTGGAATTGACATACTCATCTCAATGTTGAAACCTATGCTTTCCGGAAGCTTCTTGAACATTTCTTCTAGCGTGGTGAAAGGCGCTTGGATAAAATTACCACGACTATTGCTTTTGAAACCCTTGATCTTGAAGTCACGAGTATGCTTCATGCGTTCGCTCATTTCCGACACGTCATCTTTAGCTAGATTACCAGCGGACATCGATCGATGCCTGCGCGGGTCTTGGACTTTGTTAGGTTGGGCCTTTCCATCTGTCGGATCTGGAGAAGATGGGCGAGATGGCCGCGGAGTTCGAGCGTCGTTGACATGAAGAAACTAGAATAGGATTAACATTTCCATATTACCGGAGCGTAAAGCTCTATACCCACCTGCTCAAGAGTAAGGGTATGAACAGGAGCATCGATGCCTGTTTCGCTGACGAGAAAGTCGTGATATATCACAGGAACATGGTCTTTGGTCAACTGGACATCTGTTATGCATTAGTCCAACAAAATGTAGTGATCCACGCAAGTCAGCGTACCAAACTGCGAACAGGTCAGTAATTGCCAGTGTCAATTAAGGTAGTAATCATACCTCGACATATGACGCTCCCAAGTTTGCCGCAGCGATAAATGACTGAGACGGGTCAGATGCATCATACCACCGTTCACAACGGACATTGAGGTACCTGAATAGTGTTTTCACCAAGCTGAAGAGAGCTTCGGGCGGCAACATTTTTGCCCAAACCTTCGCATCGGTTAGGTAGAGACCAAGAGGGAAATACTCTGGTGGCGAGTCACCTCGATGCCCAATAACCATTGTCGAAGTCATGCTCTTCCAATATGTCTGGTTCTCCGTGATGGTCATGTTAGGGTGGGTGAAAGGTGTAATGACAAGAAAGTTAAAATTGACTGATCCGATGACTTCGAGGGTGTTGGCTGCTATGATAGGCACAGTAACATCTCCTTGTAACGATATCCGCTTTGATCCAATGCTAGGTTTAATGCTAGAAAGTAGGGCGACAGCACGTCCAACAACCTGTTCGTTGGTCCCAGCATAAGTCGGTACAATGTCGAAAAGCAATTTGACCTTCGTAGCGTCATTCGTAGTAAAAACGATCGGCTCCGTGCTGACGTTATCTTGCACAGGTAAATCAGTGATTGAAGGCTCACCATTCGCATTAGTAGCAGAGACTACAACTGAAAGTGCAGTGTCGAGTAGTGTCGAATGGGCACTGGTGAAAGGGATACGGTCGAGGTTGACGGCTTCAATAGCTTTTCGCGTATCCATCGTTCCTAGACTAACAAGAACCATAGTTTCTTTTGTGAGATAGCGATGTCCAAATGTTTTGACAGGCTCTGTAGTACGTACTGCAGTGTTGCTGCTCGTCGCCAAGTTTGACTTTCGGTCGGCGATTGAACCGTTGGAGGAGGGGGGAGAGCAAGAGTTGAAGACAGACGAGGGAGGGGAGGAAGAATTGACGGTCGAAGCTTCAGAGTCTGAGCCGTAAGGAGCGATTGTTGTCGCTGCCAAAAGCCTAGCAATATTCATATGCCCTCTCAAGGCAGCATGCTCTTTTGCAGTCCACCCCGAAGTGTCCATCTTGTCCAAGTCGGCTTCGGCAGCGATTAGAAGCTCAACTATACCAAGGTGGCCATCTACGCTTGCAATGAACAGTGGTGTCCAACCAAAAGCATTCTCTCCTATTTCTGTGTTGGCACGTTGGCTACCCGAACCATCTAAAAGAGCACTAGCGCATTCAGTATGCCCAAAGCGGGCAGCTACATGAAGAGCTGTTTCGCCTTGATCGTCCTGGTAGTCCAGATCTACCCCTGCCTCCACCAGTAACCTGACGATGACAACGAAATTGGCTTTGGTTGCCAGAGCAAGTACTTCACCAGACTTCGATATATTCTGGCTTACTGCGGCCTTTCGATCGCTTACTCCTCTCCAGTCTTCAGCTTCGAGAAGGGCTTTCACCGTCAGCGGGTGACCACCAATGACGCTGAGGTGCAGAGGTGCGTATCCATCGAGGTCTTGCCAGTAGGGCGCGTCGAGGCCCGCGGATACATCGAACTGTCCCCAGGCTTGCATGCGTTCTGTGATGACTTGACAGACAACCGCCAATCCGTGTTGCGCAGCGTAATGTAGTGGCATCCGCCCATACACGTCTCTTGTACACAATGCATCCCGCTGCTCTAGCCGTAGCTTATCCAGAACATGTTCCAAAAGCACAACCGACTTGTCGTCTCTGCCAAATCTTTTGCTGCCGTCCAGCTCCTTTGCGTAAGATGAAGGTGGAGCCAAAATCGGCGGTGCGGCTGGGGTAATGTAATTGGTTGTGTCGTCAAGATGGGTTTCATCAGCTGTTGTGTCACCATCACTTGAGCGCTTGGGACGCCCCATCGTGATGACAAAGCGGTGTATACAATTGCGCTTGTTCAAATCATCGCCTTCGTCTAGCGATTCTACCTGGTCGAGAAGCTTATCAACGCAGTTTTTGGCTTTACATGTTATGGCCCGCTGCAGAAGATTCAGCAGCAACAGCGCGATGTCCTTGTGGCCACCAGCGGAGAGATTGAGCTCTTCTAGATAGATCATCAACGACGACGCATCGTCGTTTCGTATTGCATGATCCACCTTATCCAACGTGCCTACTGGTAGATCTAAGATGACCTTGGATGAGACCCGGTGCAAAGAATGAGAGGAATGTGTAGAGCTCTTATCATCGAAGAGTTTGACGTCTCCAAGCTTCGACAGCCAATCATTAACTATCTTCATGCTGTCGGAAAGGTTGATATTGGTTGCAAATTCCTTAGGATCAACCTTGGATTCCAGGTACCGTCGTTGTGTTGAGTCCTTGGCTACCTTTTTATCAAGTTTCTTCGTGATTTTGATGAACCCTCGGCGATTGACCTCGCCGTACCATTGTAGCTTTCTCAATTGACCCCGAAGTTCCAACAAAGCCCCCATAAGGTCTTCCACCTCATCTCTATCCATGCTAGTAGGTAGCTTTGCAGGTTTCCCATAACGGTCTTCGAGAAGTTTGAGCCGTCGAGCTGCATCGGCGTACTTTTTGTTGTAGAAACTGTCGACATCTTCTAGGTTCCGGTCAAGTGAGAAGAAGAACTCTAACAACAATTAGTCTCAACGGACAGAGTTTCTCTATCCCGATTACTTACCAGCAGTGTCAGCGGTGTTATCCTGTTTCGAAGTCTCAGCTGTAGACTTTATAAGCTTCTTCAAAGCTTTATATTTAATGTAGTAGGTTGCCCATTCTGGCACCTCGTTCCGCGATAGATTCCTTCCGAATTTCATTTTGCAGGGCTAGCACCTCGGGGATTGCGAGTATCCAAAGCTTCCAGGCACTTGCTCTGCTGATCACAAACCAGGCCGCAATCTTACCCTGCTGGCGGCAGCGGAGAAAAGCGGTGTTGAGGATGTCGAGACCGCCATGTAGAGAGTTTAAGGGATTAACGGCTCCTGCAGTAGAGCATTTTCTAGTCGCGCTTGAGGATGCTGATACGCGCTACCAGGCGAAGTTCTGATCGTGCGTGCTCGGATTTGGGCCTTTCGTTGGTCGAATGGGTTCCGAAGCAGTAGGAGGAGTGTAATAATAGTGACTGACCACCAAACTTTCTCTCGCAACGAGCTCTATTCGAGGCTCACCTTGGTAGGTGTATTATTGTAAAAACTCAAGCTATGGACTCAACCGACAGTTTAAGTGCATAGGGGCACAAAGAATAAATTTGTTGATAAAGGCGTGATTGCGGTCGATATTTCTTTTATCACATTCAACCGTTATCAGCTCCGTTGTGGATCACAGATCACAGTCCATTCCATTGACACCTCGAGGGAATAGTGCGGATAGTGAGGGCTATGTAGTCCTCGAGAATACGAGTATCCATCTTCTCGATCTACTATCAACTTGGCAGCAGCTGATAACGACATGGGGGTTCGGCCGTTGGTTCGTGGGTCGCGTAGAGTAGCATGTCTTCCGTAGCAGAACGTTAAGGCGCTGAAGGGCGGTCAATTCGACTAGCTGCAACCGTCATCCTCCGCATTGTCTACGGAACAGCGTTAAGGTAACCATATCACTGTGCATCTTTGAGGTTTTACAGATTCATCTCACATGAGGAGTCTTACTGGCTACAGTGCTCCATGCAATTGACCTGCAGCTTACAGAATGCGCAGCTACTACGTGAACCAATAGCGCCGGCTCAATGAAGTAGTCCTCCTGTTATGCAGTATGATGGTTTACTCTCATACAGGGTCCTATCCGATTGATATCCTAATTGACAACATAATTGCATGCCTCCTTAGCCTCTTCTTAGTCTCCTCCCCGTTCCTGTGTGATGGGATGAAATTTTTGTTGGTCGGCCTAGCTCAGCGTCATCAAACCGAAAGGGTTCTCATAGAGCCGAGTTCTAATGTGGCTATACAAAGTAAGCGTTGTAGAACATACTGAAAATAAGTATGGTGGTGCCTCGTGCTTTCTTTCGCAAAGGTTTTGACGAGTGAGGGCAATGGATACAAATCTAATGACACCGCCATGAGACTCGGTGGAACTTGATCGACTACACATAACATTTCCACGGCACAAATCCCCACCACTTCGCTTCAACCCTATCGTGTGTATCAAAACGCATTCAAGTATTCTTCTCCGAAATGCCCAGCTGACGAGTCACGGCCAGGGTTTTGCACATTGCGAGAGTCGCGGTACGAATGGTTGAAAGAGTCCGAAGCATTGTACTGATAATGCGGGCTGGCCTGAGCGGGAGCACGGGAAGCAACACGATGATCGTTCGGGCCTTGGTATCGAGGAACAAAGCCACCATTAGCCTTCAAAGCGAGCTGATTGCCTGCACCATCATATTGAGGCATGTAACCTTGTGCGTGATATGTTGAAGATGCCAGTGAATATGGAGCCTTGATGGCACGAGCATCTTGTCCGGAATAGATGAGATCGCTTGGGTTAAGTTGAGTTGCCATCGAAGGCTTATTCCCGCTGTCGTTGCTGTTACTATGCTGGCCTTCAGCCGATAAATCCTGTTTGTTTAGAGCATCCTCTTCCCAACCGTTTGCGTCGGTAGTAAAATGCACTGGCCCGCGCTCCGAGGCAGGAATATATCTGGCGTGCCTTACACAAGATACGTTGGCGCGAGCGGAAGAATTAAGAGCGGAGTCAAGCATGCCACGAAGAAATTCATGCTTGCTTTTGCTGCTGGAATTGCTAAATGAGAGGTCAGTTGATGGTCTTTGGTACGGCATCATAAAACCCTGTTTAAAGTCACTAACCTCGAGGAATCTACTGATTTTTTATTCCTATAGGTAGCTTTTAAGTTCTTAACCTCAGGCAGGATGAATGTAGGCTTGATTGGTGCGTTGAATATACCGCCTGAAATTGTAGTCGCCTGCTGTTCAGAGGTGGAAGTGGTTGGCCTTGATATTTTGCGAGACTCCGTGAGATAATCCCCAGTTGAAGCAGGATGATTAACAGTATGAGTCGTTGCGACCGGCTTCTCTCGAGCACTAGTCATCTCATTAGCATTCTTTGACTGATCTTTTCCAGATCGATGCTATTTACCGTGCTGGCTCTTGTTTCCCGCTTTGACTTGGTATGCTCCAACTATCAGTAGACAAGTTGTCTGAATGCTGATCTGGTTCCCAGTTGTCTTTCTGCTCTGTGACAGTGCTCCAAGAATTAGGATCGTCGCCAGGCTTGCTTTTCTCAGACGGCATCTGTTCATTGTATGTAGCGTTGTCTTTTACCACTTCAGCAGGCACAAAGAGAGCTGTGAACTTGTTGCGGGGCGTTAATGGACTGCCAGCGTAAGATTCAACGTAGGCGTGATACTGACGGCGATGTGGAGTTTCAGGCTGCTGTTCAGTGGGTCTGGTGATGTTGATGTTCTCATTTGTTTCCACTTGGGCCTCTAACTCATTGAAGCTGCCGAGGTTGTTCTTCGTTCCGGATGCCGAGTTCTGTATGGTTGGTACGAAGGCTTTTGTGCCTGTTTGGGAAGGGTAAGCATTACCACTTGTTGTCGAAAGAGGACCGTGATTAGCAGCAGTGTTTTCCAATCCTCTTCGCTCTACAGACTCAGAAGGCCTTCCCTTAGCAACATCTACGGAAGTCAAGCCTAGCCAGCCAGTTGTTTTTCGATCTCTGTCCCAGCTGTCCGCGTGTTGGTGTGTTTGGTGCTCATACTTCGAACTGTTGGGCGGTGTTGACGGGCAGTTTGCCTCCGACTTGTTGCTGCTAACCGACACAAGATTCTGGGAAGCGCCTTTCTCAAGACCGTCGCTAGTGTGATGAACAACCCGGTAATTGTAAGCACTATCATTCCAGTTCCAGGGACGGGGCTCCGCAAAATGATCGAGGGTTTTCTTTGGCAACATAATGGGCTCGGAGTCTGACATGGCCCAGCGAATATCCTGCTCAGCATCATAGGCTGGGTCCTTGCTCTGGCCCCCCAGACATCCGTATAACGTAGCCTGTTCACGAGCGCGACGAATGACTTCTTGAAACTCAGCGGGCACTCTGCAGTAGAGCCTGTGGCCGTTTGCAGGATTGAGACCGAGTCTATCAACGTACTCGGCTTCTTGGTCGGACACTACTGGCAACACGTCTTGCGAGGAGCTCCTCGGGCTTAAATTGGTACCGGATCGATGAGCTGCCGCAGATTTTTCTAAATGCATTTGTCCTACCATCTTTTGGCAGGCGTCTTTGACTCCGTACTTGCCAGACGCGGAAGCACAAACGGATTTGTTGCCGTCTAATGTGCGAACTTTAGCACCCGAAGCTGATGCATGATTGCGATGCCCATGCTGGTTGAGCTCGTCAACGCATTTCTTACCAGATTCAGAAGATGTACGTTGTGCAAAGCCCGGAATGAAGGCTGGCGCGTCAGGGGAGAGGCCCTTATTAGTAGCTGCGCCCCAGCTGTTGTTCGCTGCAGATCCGGTCTGGTCAATGGCACTTTCCATAGCCACATGAGTCGCAGCAAACCTAGGCGTAATGAAGCTAATCGGAACGGTGGCTGCTGGAATAGCAAAGTTAGGCGTAGTGCCTTGAGGCCCAAAGCTGTGCTGATGATCGCCTATATTGGCCATTGCATATGGGCTGAAAACAGACGTAGCAGTGGAGCCACAACGCTCGAATTGTTCCTTGGCGACTCTTACACTATCCAACTGCTCCACCAGGTCTTTGCGCTGGGCGACCAAGGCAGCATGGACTGTTGGTGGAAGTTCGTGAAGATGTAAGGCCATATGTTTATCCAGCGCCGTAAGCCGAGACTGCAAATTTTCGAAATGATTGTGCAGAGCCGGGGCACGCAAATCATGATTTACTGGTGGAGGGTAGGCTTGAGGTTCACTCGCCGCGTTTCCAAAAAGTGTTGGCAGGTTGATTGTAGATTGAGTCCCAGTCCAAGCTTGCGAGCTCCCAACACCTGGCATAGAGTAGTCGTGGAAAATAGGTGCTGTTGGCGGGACGTTCAAAGGCTCCAGTACCATCTCTGTCCCGTTCCAGTAAGATCTATACATTAGGCCGTTCATAGAGTAAATCGTGCTGCCATCCTGTAGCATCATAGTTGACACGGGTCCAGAAGGAAGCTGTACCATAGGTCCCATCGGTTGCAATCCATACGTACTGGTGGCGTGTGATTGAGTGACTCCGTTACCTACGTTATATTTATTGTTGCTAACACCCTGGGTTTGGATAGTGGAACCCAAATTTTCGGTATTGGTAACACCGTTTCGACTTGGCCGGAACTCTCCCAAGCGCAAGTCAGTGTTGGCAATTTGGGCACGTTTCAAAGCCAAACTCGTTCGGTCGATCTTGCTAAACGGCTCTGCCGCTCCGGACTGCTCATCCAGCAAACCTTGGATTGAACCTAGGGTTAACATTGGTGGCGGCGACAGTGGCCCAGCAGGAACTATTTTGCCCCCTGCAGTCACGCGGTGATGCGGAGGCGAGGCATATTGCTTCAAAAAGCGCGCAAATCCTTCGTTCTGCTGCGCATGAGGCGTTCTGGGTGGCGCACGAGGCTGTCGAAGCGGTTGGTGCATGAAGCGACCTTGAAAAGTAAGCTCTTCATCAGAGTCCGTTGACCGACGTGTGAAACTGGACAGGCCACGAGAGAACATATTTCTCTGGTGTGTGAGATGCGCATTGGCCGAATCTTTGAAAACGTTTTCTGGAGTCAAATCTGTTAGCTAGATAAAGGCAATGAAGGGGGATGAAGTGCGTAGTGGTAGATGCAGCGGGCTGCGAGACGCATCTGGTAGCCTTTCACCGCATGGAACGACAGAATAAGTGTTCTAACAAAGCTAAAGGTGGAAAAGGGGTCATGAAATATGGAATGGTCAACAAGGTGTTGAAGCTTACCGGCCAGGGCAGCAGGATTGATCCTCAGCTCCACACGTTTTCCATCCATTGCTTGCCGTAGCTTCAGCAAAGTATCAATATCATAGACTATTGATAGGGGATTTTGAGGTTGTGGAGTTTTGGTGAAAATCTGTGTGAGATTGAAGTTCCCAAGATTAGCCCGTCGTAGTTGTTGTTGTTGGAACTTGGTCACTGGTGTTAAGGACTTGCTCACCGATGTGTGTTGACTTGGGTTCGCAACACTAGCCGATAGCGCGTGTGGAGACTGCTGGTTATCCCAACCTATCTCGTACGAAGTATTCGTTGGGAATGATTCTGGTTCCTCTTGGTCGCCTTCAAATGGAGCTGTCATATCTACAGCCATGTCGACCAAGATGGTCGTATCCCCGAATCGAGCAATATAATTGCTGGAAATAGAGGAATTACTATCGAGCTCGAAGATGGAGCTGGTGCTTCGTATAGAAATGTCGTCAACCTCAAAGCTTGGATCTAGGTTCTGGATGTACTCCTGGACGGCCTCGAAGTTGAACTCAACGCCATGTGGTTCGTAATAGTGATACCGGATGTCTGCTCGATAATTAGTGCTAGGAGTCTTGGTAGGCGTCCCGCGCTCGGTCCAGACGAGAGAGGGAGTGCGGAACTGAGCCATCTTGACATTCGCAGTACGGTGTTCGTGTCGTGTGATATTGATCTGGTCAGATCGCGAACGAGGGAGACTCACCACGAGCGAAAGCTATCTAAGCTCACATACAACACGAGAAAGCACTGATTCATCGATGATGTTGTTCGAGCTAGCGGTAGGAAAGCAATGATCCGAGGGAGGTGGCGGGGATGCAAGTATCGTGAGAATCGCCACTTGGTACGGAAGTTTTGTTGATTTCCATCCGTGCTAGTCGCTTTTCTTAGACTTCGGCTGTTGCCCGTTATGTTGCTCCTACCTTACTTGGCAGCTACCTGCACACCAATCGATCTAAAGCAGGTGCAGTTGCCATTCCAAGGTTTGCCATTCTCTTCTGTAACGTAAAGAATCCTTACAACACGTGAATCTTTCAGACGTGGTCTGCACAAAGTAAGAAGAAGAGGTCGGCATGTAACGGTTCAGGTTTAATTTGTCTTATCTGTGATTCCAAGTTCTCTAAGGAAAAACATACAAGATTCATGATCATCAGTCTTGGACATGTAGTGCGGCGTGCTCTTTCTAAATAAGAACGGCAGGTCGTTCTTGAAACCATAGTAGCCTATCGCTATTTCTTCATACTACAGTCAGAGTATTATAACTTGTGCATGGTTGCCTAGTGACCTTTTCTAAATCATCAGCAGGGAAAATAACTCACGTGACTATTCGATGGTGATACGTACCTGGCTTTCTACCTATCTATTTTAACGGCTCCAATGTGTACATCGAAGCCATTATCATATTCGCACTGGAGATAGCAGGAGACTCATAGCTCAAATCACAGTTTCATGAAACCTTTTCATCTAGATCCAAACAGGCGAGATTTCTCATCGAAAGGAACCACCTAGATACCGAATGCTACACCCTTTCATCGATTTTTATTGGCTCCAATGGATGGCTAATGTCAAGATCATCAGCTTCGAAGCTGGGCCTTGCGGCACTTTCCGGAATAGTAAAGCTGCTGATGTTGGTTTCCTTCACATGATTATGCTCACGAAGCTCCCAGCTGCCGACTCGCCCATTATCATTCCCAATCACCATGGCGCCGACTCCATTCTTTGCCGGAATGTCTGGGTCTGACGTAAGCTTTTTACCTGCTTTGAAGCCGCCAAGTTCAGACATCCGCTTAGGTTTTAATCGATAAAAGCGTACTCCACTAATTAAAATGGCAAGTCCGAGCATACGACCGACTAGAGAAAAAATGACGATCGCCCCAATTGCTCCAGCTACGGCCGGGTTCATGTTACTCTTCTGCGACCCTTGTTTAGAGAACGAGCCACCAATGCCGGACAAGGTTGAGTTCGCGTATGAAGCACAGAATATACTAACGTTCCCACTTTGGCATGTGTTACACCAGGTTGCCCACAGATGGAAGAGTAAGATTATGTATGAGTGCCAGAAAATCTTTTAGTGACAAGGTCCTTCGAGCATCGTTACGACCAACAAAATGATAAGTTTCCAAGTCGGACGTTTGACTCAGTACCATTGCGGAAAAGGAATCGAACCCGGAGATCATTGATATTGTGATAAGTAAGATTGCTATTCGATCCGCTACTGAACGACTCAAAAGCCATGGGGGAGCCGTATTCCGGAAGCCCATAGAAGTTCGTATTTGCTTGTGGTAGCTGAGCCAAAGCGGCAAACGCTACCATTGGCTCAAAACTGTCAAACGGAATATCTAGCTTACTTGCGGTTCCTTTGGTCTCTATGTTGTTAATCAGCTACTCAATGGCCTGTGCAGCCATTGTCCGCCCAGAAACCGTACGGATGTCGGTTTCAGATCCTGTTGCCGACGTCTTTCCGTTTGTGGCATAAATCCATTGATTAGCCAGCGCCTTTACTTGCAAGAGATCGGTTTCGGACTATTGCTTTTTAACCGTCTGATTATGCGTGTACTCATAATTTAAAATAATCATATATGAGGTAAGCTTCATCGTAATTGACCTCGGATCTTTCAAATACTCCATTCAAGACTGTCGATCCAAGACTGTCATAGAAATCCATGGTCGCAGACCTCGCCTATTTTGAATCCTGAGATTTAATGTACTGTACTCCATTGCAGCATCGTCATACACCGGACAATTGGCGGCGCCAGAGACATAGAAGAATTGGTTCCAGTGGAGACGCCGTGTATATATGGGGATACTGATAGCCATCAAGAGGAAAGCCAATAATCGATCCATTAGCAAGATTTGACATTAGATTGAGCAGCGTCCCCGAAGATACATTAAGCGGTGGATACAAGCCTTGCATAAAAGCTTGCGCTGAAACCACGATAAATTCGTCCGAAGCCGACATTGAAAATGTTTGAGTATTGTCGAGCTCATCCTTAGATAGGCCATTGATAGCCAAGTTGGACTCGTTCGTTCTCGGTGCAACATAGCGATGGCGAAAGAAAGATGCGATGGCGTACAGCTACTGCGCCCCTAATGGAGTCAACCCGTTTTGAACGGGAAGAATCAGAGACGTGCGTACTCCATGATAATTGTAGACTCCCGAAGACCAGATAATCTCATTGCTCCTAGCCGGCGCCAAAGTGCAGACTGCGAGGCCTACGCCAGTGACGATTCCAGTCTTGAACATCTGCATGTTGTCGTATCCGAGAAAGTGTACAATACAGCCCAGAGCAGAGTATGTGAAGTACAAAAGGAAGCTGGAGTCAAGTGGCGAATTATAAGGCTAGATGGAGCATTCACTCAAGCGCTCCGGAAGGAAGAGCGACAGAGATCAACCACAGCTAGCGAGCAAAAGACTAAGGTGGAGTTAGATGCACACCACATCATGAGATGCAAGCCTATCAAAAATCAACTACTTTCACCTACCTAAGAATCTTATGAGTAAAAGAATAGATAGTTGAAACTGACGTCTAAGCTGTGATCACTTCGAGGGACATTTATATTAGTCTTGGCTGGGCCAGAGGCACCTACAGTAAGGTAGGTAGATGAGTGGTCAGTATTGCTGCAAATTGGAACGGCTTCCTTGCTGGTACATTCTACTATGTACTCGACGACAGCCGCATGGTACATATATGTTAGCTAGGACATTTATACAAAAGAGCATTTAGGCGATGCGACGAAGGCACCGGAAAGTTATCAAGATGCTTTAGCTGAACCGGCTTCAGTATCCTAGATCCGAAGAGTTGCTCGAATGGTTCCTTTAGGTTCGCAAACTGTGTTATCGAGTAAGCCATGTTCGACAGCTTGTTCCAATAGTCACCAACTGAGACACAAGCGAAGTTTTCATGAGTGATCACGCCTGTTGGCATGTTTTGCAGTTCAGGTTGTGACTTGTGAACTGAGGTTTTCATGTTGGAAATCTCAAGCCAACGCAATCCAGCTTAGCTCGCTTGTCGACCGATTAGGGTTCAAAGTGCGTCAAAAAGTTACGAACGTCGGCAACCAGCAAGCTTATAATCTCCGCACGTTAGAATGGTGACTACTCGAGGCCAGCACCCTGTCGTGGCATCAGGAGTCACCACAATCGAGCATTCGAACGTGACCGATCCGCCTTCACAGCCCGGTAAGCCCTGGAATCTCTTTTGCTCTCCCTGCCCGATTGGTTTGGATCTACCAGCGCTTCATGGCATGGTCTACATTAGCTTCTCCTGCCAAACCGTATACCAATGCCTGACTTCTTTGTACACATGCTAAAACAATGCCCTTGTCGCTAGAGCCCTCGACTTCTAGATACGATGACCTCGGTAATGGCGAGAATGGGACAATTGGGTCCAGGTTGAGGAAGAGACGTCGCACCGGGTCATCGCCAGCCACGCTCCCAGCTCCCAGAGCCACAAGTTCGAGAAAGCCAAAGTCCCCCAACAGCAAACGAACGCCGAATAAGGTATCGTTACGAGAAGCTTCACAGGACAGTCCTCAAGACACCGCTGTACACAATGCGTCTGAGAGGTCACCGCGACGTGTTACGCCAATTCCAACAAGCGATGCTCCTCTAGAAAATTCGGTCACAACCGAGCTGCGAGTCAACGGGCATACTGAACAACCTCACATCCCACAAGAAGCCCCTTTTAAGCCTCCACCAAAGCCTCGAGAGCGCCCTTCCTACGCTTCGGTGGCACCAGATCTAGCTGCAGTTATCGCCAGAATCATCGATCACGGTGAACATATAGACAATCATTACGCCGCTCAAGGCTATGACGATATGGGAATGGTGGATACTGAAAGCTTTTTGCCTCTTGGAGCAAGCCTACATCTTAAAACCCAGAGCTTGCCGATTCTAGATAACTTAGTAAGTCATTCCGTTATTTGAAATTACATTTACCTTACGAGAAACAACAGGCGACCCAAATCTTGAATACGCTAGCAAAATCCACGTATGAAGAAATCCTCACTATAGCCACCGACCCTGAGTCGGACACTGGGCAAGCATACGCGATTTTAAAATCACTTTTCGACCATACCAAGAAAGTTTACTCAATCACCGAGCCTTTCTTGTCCCCTTATTTGTTGGGTCCGAATACGGAGCAAGCACACATTGACACGATTCGAAAAGCGAACCTGGCAACATTCGTATCCAGCGTTTTTGGGAGCCAGGATGTTGGGTTTTTCCATTTGAACGAATACTTTCTCGATACTTTCGTTGCTGACGGAAGTCGCTTACTAAAAAGTCAAGCTCAGCTGTTTCTAGATTTGAAAACACAGGCATATATATCGGCTTTGTCACATGGGGAACGTTTAAGAGAGGAGATTCTCGAAGACCTGTTTCCAGCTGATCTAGAGGAAAGGCTACTAAGCAGGAGACCCGGTGCTAGACAACTTGCACCAAGCGAAGCGGAATTTCTACAGCGTGCACGAAATCGAAGCAGAGCTTTACTGGAGGAGCCCATGACTCAAGAAATTGTTGCGGCATTACCTCGCAAGTACATATGGGAAGACTTCTTAAGAGACGTCAGTGCATATGTCAGCAAGAATTTCGCCACAATTGTTGGAACGCCTGTAAGCCATATGTATTTGCTGAGTCGTTTACCGTACTGAAACTCCTGCAAGTTCCGTAAACCCATACGTCCCGGTCGTTCCAACTTCTTTGTTACAGATCAGCAGCAGCAACAGCACTTGCAGCGTCAACAGCAAGGTCAGCAAAGCAGACAAATCCTGCAGGATCATCGTCCGCAAGACGTGCCGCGGCCTTCCACCGAGATACCGAATCAGCAAAATTCCCAGTTCGTTATTGATACTGATGACATCGCGGAAAAGGCGGCTCGTGCGGCACATTTTGCTATGCAGGGCTTTGGCCTGAATCAAGGTGCACCAATGCTACCACAGCATCAGGTATCGAGCCAGATACCACAACACCAGCTACCAGGTCAAGTACAACAGCAGACGCAGGGTCAAGGGCAGCAACAGATACCGCCTCATCCTCAAAAATTCCAATATCATTTCGAGCATCAACCTGCACCATCCCAGTACTACCAGCAACCTCCATTCCAACAGAATCAGCACATGTCGAACCCGATGAATCAACAACCTGTCAGCATGAACCAGCAACATCAAGCCTACGCCGACCAGAATGCGATTCCATATCCGACACAGTCAGCACCTACACAGGTATTGTATGAGCGGGCTCGCATGGCCGCAACCGCCAAAGCTTCGCCGAGCAGCCGCCGTGCTGGCCATCCAAGCCAACGGCGGCCATGGACCACAGATGAGGAGAATTCGCTTATGGCCGGTCTTGATCGTGTCAAAGGTCCGCATTGGAGTCAGATTCTCGCCATGTTTGGACCGGGTGGTACCATCAACGAGACACTAAAAGACCGTAACCAGGTACAACTCAAGGACAAAGCTCGGAATTTGAAGTTGTTCTTCTTAAAAAGCGGTATCGAGGTACCCTATTACCTGCAATTCGTGACCGGTGAGCTCAAGACTAGAGCCCCAGCACAAGCAATGAAGAACGAGCAAAGAGATCAGAGCCAGGTAGTTGATGACCGTGCCCACGTTGAGGGTGTCATGACACTTGCTGGAGGGCCAATGCAAGATCCAGAGCACATCAACGGTGGAATGGAGGACGACATAGGAGATGCAGAAGAGGGCGACATATCAATAGAGAGTTTTCAAGATGGTGCTCCCCACCAGAATGGTAGCTTACCACCTAATTTTATCACCGGTGATGCTGTGCCTGTGGGACGCGAGCAACAACAATACGTGGGACCGAACGAAGCTACTTCTCAACTCAATGGAGTACATGCCGATAACAAAACTAACTACGAACTGGAACTGGCAGCCAGAGGCTTCAATATTAGTGCGGAGGGTGCCAAGATCGAGGCCGTTAGTCTCGTTTAGATCACAAATACATCCTTTCCATTTAGCCATCCCTTGGACGGAGCCGGCAATTTATGAATATTGATATCTGTCGTTGCCTGGATCTACATTCTACGATACGCATATCGGATGAGTTCTCGGAATTCTGGTCGTGGTTGACAGAAACCACTTTTTCTTATCTCCATATCATATCCATCATCGAGTCGTAGGGTGCAAGTGCGGCGCATGGCGTGTCCATAGTATGTTGACTGCATAAGAGTCAATGGTGGTACTCTGCATGCCGTTTCTTCTGCTTCGTCTCTATCTTCTTCTACTTACATGCATGGCGATACCAAGGCTTAAGAGTTGGCGTTGCTGTATGATACGACTTCATGGCACGATACCAGGTCCCGGCGAGGTCACATCAGATGATTTTAGTCTTACGCTTATGCGTGTATTTGTAGGTCATGGTTTCGCAGCTATGTGTAGCCATCGAAGGTGCAATTAACGATAGATTCGCTCAAATACGGATGTTTTGACGCAGTCCACTTTCGTCCTAAGGCATACACGGCATACTAGCCAAATCCCGTGTCGAGACCCTCACTGATTAGGATTTGATAACCAGCCCTATGGCCCGCCTTCTCTCTTCCCCATTCATCAGAATTTCCATCATCACACGTCTTTGATATAAATTGCTCTTAGTGGCATGCCATAAGTTCCGGCCAGTCTCAGCATGGCAGACCCAAACTTTTCTCCGTCACTCCAGGATCCATCAATCCCTCCTCCCTCCTCCGAACCCATGGGCTCTGTAGATCCTACACTCGAGATAGACCCCGATGTTGATATGGCTATTGATAGCGGCCCTGTCCCTGAACCCTCGGGTCCAAACGCTACAGGACTTCCTCCAGAACCCCGCATTCCCACTCGCAAGGACATATCACTCCGCGACTTTCTTGCGAAAATGGACGACTACGCACCAATAGTACGCTGTGCTCAAACCACCGCTACATCTATCATGCCATTAAGCTAATGCAAACCGTCGGTTCCTAACAGATTCCCGACGCCGTGACACAGCATCACCTCAGTCTCGCCGGCCTTCCTCCAAATAGCACGCCATTACCCCTCACGCGCCTCCTAGCTCTCGCTACACAAAAGTTTATCGCCGACATCGCCGCCGACGCGTACCAATATAGTCGCATGCGCTCTTCAGCTTCAGGATCCTCTGCGCCTACCGCCGCTACAGCAATAGCTGGAGGAATACCGGGAGCCCAGGCGACGCAATCACAACAGCAGCAACAGGAAAAGGAAAAGGAGAAGGGTAAGGCGGGCGCTCATGTACTTGGAGTACAGAGGGCGGGATATGGAGGTGGGGGTGGAGGTGGAGGGCAGGGGAGGGCAGTGCTTACTATGGAGGATCTAGGATGCGCGGTAGGGGAGTATGGCGTTAATGTTAAGAGAGGAGAGTTCTATCGGTAAGAGAGCACACCTTGGGCAGTCACTTGTTAAGGGGGTAGTCAAGGCGTTCTGGATCATAGGTTGCCTGCATATGGATGTTGAATCTATCAACGGGGCAAAAGGTGCATACAACAGATACCCTATTAAAAGGTGCATTCGGCGTTAGCAATACTGGTAAAGGCACAGTGGTTGTCTGTGGGTCAATAGTATTTTCACATACAGAGAGACCTCAACTATCTATTCTTACTTAGCCTATACACAAAGGCCTTTCTCGTCCTATCGGCCGTCCATTAGCTATTCCTCCCCTATACAGCCATCTGCGCAAAGTCCAAACTTACGGCGAGAACTCCCCAAGCTTATGCCCAACCATATCCTCCGTAATCGTCACATCATGGTATATCTTCCCATTATGGACCTGAAACTTCAACCCCACAAAATTCGGCAGTATGGTAGCGGCGCGGGCCATTGTCTTGATGGGAGGGACCTTCTGGCCGGGGGCGGGGCGGACGATTGGGAGTCTGTTAGGTACCAAGCAAGTCAGAGAAGGTTCCGGGCTGGCAAAAAGGGCGCAAATCTTGCAGAGAATGAGTAGTAGTGCTTGTGAATGGTTTGCGCTCGAGAACCTACGGCACAATGTGGGGACCTATTATATCTGTCAGATACGTGAGTACATAGGTAGAGACCGAATGTTAGGTACCTTTCCATACCGACCGCGCAAGAAGCGCTTTCGTGGGAATCATTGCGGATTCTGTTTCGAGCTTCCAGGGAGGTCGGCGTATCGGCGAAGAAAGGAGAAAGAAGAAAGAAGAAAGAAGATGAGTCACGTGGGTACCTGGACCCTAGCATGGCACAGATCGCGTCACTCTCACAGACCGTGTCTGCCTTTTAACAACACCGTACTGGGTCATTTATACGGATTTATTCAACATGTAATCAGGCACCGCTTCTTCCCTTAATTCTCAGAAGACCTGGATAAGGGAGAGTATCCATCCCTACTACAATGCCACCTCTCACAGGTCAGTGGAGATGCATGCAGCGATAGCTCTCTAACCTCGTGACTTTACGCTCATGTAGTTCTATAGCAGCAGACACTATTCGCATCCTTGTAGCGACAGACAGCCACGTGGGTTACAACGAGCGCGACCATATCCGCGGCGATGATAGCTGGAAAAGCTTCCACGAGGTTATGTGCCTCGCAAAAGAGCAGGATGTAGATATGGTGCTACTGGCTGGGGACCTATTTCATGAGAACAAGCCTTCAAGGAAATCTATGTACCAAGTAATGAGGTCTTTGCGGATGAGTTGCTATGGTGAAAAGCCTTGCGAATTGGAGATGCTTAGTGATGGCAGCGAGACATTCCAAGGGTATGCATGATGACCCTATACATGTACAGCTAGAATATAGGCATTTAATTTGAAATACAGGGCATTCAATCATGTCAACTACGAAGACCCTGATATTAACGTTGCCATACCCGTCTTCTCCATACACGGCAACCATGATGACCCGTCAGGGGTACGTTTGTTTTACCAGCGGAAGGGTTTACGCAGCTTACATTTGCTAGGAAGACCGTCTAGCAGCTCTAGATTTGCTGCAGATCTCTGGCTTAATCAACTACTATGGGCGAACTCCAGAATCCGACAACATACACATAAAGCCTGTTCTGCTACAGAAGGGAAACACAAAGCTTGCTCTATATGGCATGAGCAATGTCAGGGATGAGCGACTGTTTAGGACCTTCAGAGATGGCAAGGTCAAATTCTTCCAACCGGGTGTGCAAAAGGAAGATTGGTTCAATCTCATGAGTGTACATCAAAATCAGTATGTGTCATAGGTATACTACTATAGCGGACTTACTTACATGTGGACAGTCACGCATATACTTCTACGGGATATCTACCTGAGAATTTTCTACCAGAATTTCTCGACCTGGTAGTATGGGGACATGAACATGAATGCCTTATAGATCCTCGTTATAATCCGGAGATGAATTTCCACGTTATGCAGCCAGGTTCATCCGTCGCAACATCACTTATGCCCGGTGAAGCAGTGCCGAAGCATGTTGCGGTTCTTAGTATTACAGGGAAAGAGTATAAAGTGGACACCATAAGACTGAAGACCGTCAGACCTTTTGTGATGAAGGAAATAGTTCTCTCTGAAGACAAGACAGCTCTATCTTTTGCAAAGAAAGGGGACAACCGAACAGCGCTCACCCGACACCTCATGGATATTGTGGAAAGCATGATCAAGGAAGCAAAAGTGGAATGGAAGGCAGCGCAGGACGATGCGGACCGAGACGATGATGAAGAGGTGCCACTGCCGCTGATCAGACTCAGGGTTGAATATTCGGCTCCAGAAGGAGGAAATTTTGATTGTGAAAACCCTCAACGATTCTCCAACCGATTTGTTGGTAAGGTTGCTAACGTCAACGATGTTGTGCAATTTTATCGCAAAAAGGCGGGGACCAGCCGGAAAGCACAGAATGGGGCAGACCTGCCTGAGGAGTCAGTGATGGCTCAGCTATCAATCGACTCGGTCAAGGTGGAGAAGTTAGTTAGGGAGTTTCTTACGGCTCAGTCACTTACCATCTTACCGCAAAATTCTTTTGGCGACGCGGTTAGCCAGTTTGTCGACAAGGATGACAAACACGCAATGGAGACGTTTGTCGAAGAAAGCCTGTTGGATCAGTTCAAGCTCCTGATGAACGTGGATGACGTCGATGAAGATGACATAATGGCAGCTATGGTCCAGAACAAGTCCAACCTCGAACAGCTCTTCGCGGCTGGGCTGCTCAAAAATGCAAAGAGAGCGAAACATAAACCTCGCCCCGAGAATTGGGATACGGAGCTTGAGGGTGCATGGAGCGATCAGCCAGCGGCAATTATCCGTTCCGATGATGAGAACGCCGACGACGCACCTGCGCCACCCTCGACAACGACAGCAAAGGGGCGAGGAAAAGCGACAGCCGCAAAGAAAGCCGCGGCACCAGCGAAAAAGGCCGCTCCAGCAAAGACTGGTAGAGGCAAGAAGAAAGTCGTCGAGGAAGAAAGTGAAGAAGACGTAGTCATGATTGACGACGACGGGGACGAGGACGAGAGCCAACTGTTTGTCAGCTCAGCACCCTCGACCCGGACGACCAAGAAATCGGCGCCAACCCAGAAGTCTGATTCTCCCGTCAAGCGTGCACCTGCTCGCGGTGCTGCCGCTGCATCGGCGAGGCAGAGCAAGCTCACATTTTCCCAAGCGCCAAGCCAGGCACCAGTCCGAGGCAAGAAGGTGCAAGAAGTCAGCGATGATGAGATCTCGGACGATGATGATGCATTCGAGCCAGCGCCGTCGACAGCAGTGGCAAGGTCTACGAGGAGCAGGAGGTGACGAATCCACCACATTCATTCTTCGACAAGAAACCAGTGTGGCATTTGCACATGAGGATCTTACGCCTCAGCTCTATCCCATCACGCTAGGTAAAGCCAGCAATGTGCCTTGATCCAGAGCCAAGCATTGAGATTTACTACAATGCTCTTCCCATTATTCTCATCATCAATGTTTGGGGTGTCTCAAGTGGTCAAAGGGTCCGAGGGGATTTAATCATCAATAGGCAGTAGTAGTGTCCTATTGACGAAGGATCAGAGATGCAAGTCCGACGAACCGATGGAAATAGATAATGGTTCCAGGTGTTTGGGGCAACGGGGTAGATGTGTGACAGTGTGGAGAAGCTCCGGTGGCCCTAGCCGCGGCAGCACCAGCAGCCTCCATTACTGTACCTAGTACAGCATTGTTTTGGGCTTGAAGCTATTTTGTCATGTAGGTAGTACGTTCGGTAGCAGTAGAGCCTGGGGTAAGTGATCTGATCTTCATCCTTCTGTGCGGTTGTAACCATTTCCCCTTTTCGCTGACTTGACAAGAATTACCTGGTTGATGGAGGGACCCGTCAGCATTATTATTGGTGGCGCTGCTCTTTCACGCTTTATAAGGTACCAGCATACCTACGACTATCAACTTCTAATACTATTACGGACAGATTCCAGTGCATTAGGTAACGTCGATGGAGTGAGTACTATCATGCAGCACCAACCTTTCAACGCCTGGGGTCTCTTGCAGTAAAAGATTGGCGAGGATGCTGCCACATATGAGCCACACCCAATGTCATCCTTTCAAGTCCGTTTCCTACGAGGCAAACGTTGTGGCCTTGGCAGTGCGGAACAGGCGCACGGGAGTTGCAGTGTATGATCTAGACCACATCCGCCCCGAGGACATGCCACTACTATGTACCTTACTCACACCTAGGAGAAAAGAACAAAACCACAACACCATTGTACCAGCGCCATTAGGAATCGAACCTACTATAATTAAGTACTCTCGGCAAACACTAGGTAGGTACGGTAGGTAGAGAGACTCAGCAACATCGGAGCCAAGCTAAGGTACTGTGATTACTTTGTGCTGGTTATTAAGGTATTGAGGGGTAGGGTAGCACAACTCTAACCCCCTCCATGGACCCCCCTCATGAAAGCAACCCCGACTGGGGCCCCTGGTCTCCCTTGACTGCTGGCCCGGACTCGTAAAGACCAAAGTAAGATGCGATGCCATGTGGAGAGTCTTAACCCCATTCGAACGTCATTGTGCCGAGTGAATTGCGATTTGGTGTGGGGAATAGTCAGTGAATGGAATGTCGCCTCTCTGGTCTGACGACGACTAAAGTACTTAAGGTGTTGATAAACATTAGAAATGGCCTTGTGCCTGTTCCGAATCTTCTTTATAATAATCTCTAACCCCCGCCAACCCTTTCCTCTTCCACGCCACGAACGTTGAATTGCCCCAGAAATCAGAAGTCAGAAATCAGAAGTCAGAAATCATCACCTCCAAGCGTTACTCGTGTCACATACCAACCATGTCTCTCTCGGCACATTTGGAAACGCCAGCTACGGGCAAATACGAGCAACCCACTGGACTGTACGTCGTCTCACTTCCCT
>JAABUR0100001815.1_pt1 | contig 35966 bp, 39 predicted proteins | sample 5560091 | NCBI WGS metagenome assembly JAABUR01 (sample SAMN10711879, study PRJNA513375) | rock metagenome | isolation source: Antarctica rocks | place: Antarctica: Victoria Land, University Valley sud | reverse complement strand
CTGTCCGTGTTCCGTCCGTAGGGCAGGAGCATCACGTGTCGGGTAGTGTCCTGGTAATCCGCGATTCCCCGCGCCAGAAACTCCTGTCCCAGCGGAAAGTCTGGTTCGAGTGGAAAATCCGGCAGCGCCCCGGGGTTGCTCGTCAGGAGATGCGGGGCATCCACTATGCGGCTAGCGCTCAGTCCGCGCCGAGGGCGCGGTCGAGGTGGACTGCGGCGCTTACGAGGGCGAGGTGCGTAAACGCCTGCGGAAAGTTGCCGAGGGCTTCGCCGGAACGTCCGACTTCCTCGGAGTACAGTCCCAAGTGGTTGGCGTACGAGAACATCTTCTCCAGGGCCAGCCGCGCCTCATCCAGGCGGCCAGCCTGCGTCAGGCATTCGACCAGCCAGAACGAGCAAAGGCTGAAGCTCCCTTCGTCCCCGGCGAGGCCGTCTGGGGCGGCGTGCTCGACGTTGTAGCGGTCAACGAGCGTGTCGTAGACGAGCTCCTCCTGTATGCGATCCAGGGTCGCGAGCCAGCGCGGGTCCGTGGGGCCGACGAACTTGACCAGGGGCATCATCAGCAGCGAGGCGTCGAGGGCATCGGAGCCGTAGTGCTGCACGAAGCTCTGCTTCTCCGGGTTCCAGCCTTTCTCCATGACCTCTTCGTAGATGGCGTCGCGCTCCCTCCGCCATCTACCATCCCCGGCTGGAAGGCCACGCTGGCGGGAGATGCGTCCGGCGCGCTCCAGGGCCACCCAGCTAAGGACCTTGGACGAGACGAACTGTTGCCTGCCGCCTCTGACCTCCCAGATGCCTTCGTCAGGCTCCCGCCAGTTCTCAGAGAGCCAGTCCAGGATCTTGCGGAGGTTCTGCCACAGATCGTAATCCAGGGGAGCGCCGTGCTTGTTGTAAAGGTACGCTGCATCGAGGACCGTGCCGTAGAGATCCAACTGCCGCTGCTTGTATGCCCCGTTCCCCAACCTGACCGGCGCGGAGTTCTGATAGCCGGAGAGGTGATTCAGCTCCGTCTCCTCTATGTCGGAGCGGCCATCTATTCCGTAGAGCGGTTGGAGAAGTCCATCCGTGTCTTGCTGGCAGCGGTCTCGGAGCCAGCCCATGAAGCTCTTCGCTTCGTCCTCGAAGCCGACGTAGATCAGGGCGTACAGCGCGAGCGCCGCGTCCCGCAGCCAGGTGTAGCGATAATCCCAATTGCGCCCGCCCCCGATCCTCTCGGGCAACCCCATCGTCGGGGAGGCCACGATGGCCCCCGTCGGATCGTAGACCATCAGCTTGAGCGCCAGCGCCGACCGGTTGACCACCTCACGCCAGCGTCCGTGGTACCTGCTCTGCGAGAGCCAGCGCCGCCAGTAAGCCAGCGTATCTGACAACAGGTTCTGATACTCCTTCTCGGAGATTGGCTCCCCCGGCCCCTCGCCCTCCCCTGTCTCGGACAGCACGAACGTCACTGCCTCGCCAGCCTTCAGTTCGAACCGGGCCTCCGCCGACCCGTTCGGCCCCTCACGCAACGGTATGCCAGCGGATAGCCCGAGCGACATCTCCGGCCTGCGGAAGACCGCGCCCTCTTTGGTGATGGTGACCACGTGCTTTGCCCTGGCATAGTCGAAGGCAGGCCGACACTCCACCTCGAAGATCATGTGGCCCCGGATCACGCGCGCACTACGCACCAGCCGGTGACGGTCATCCGCGCCGGGCTTTCCTGACAGAATCGGCATGAAATCAACGATCTCGGCGACGCCCTCGGGCGATAGAAAGCGCGTCAGGAGTACATTCGTGTCAGGCAGGTAGAGTTGCTGGCTCTTCGCGTACTCCGCAGGCCGCAGCCTGAAGTGCCCGCCTTTCTCGTCATCCAGAATGGAGGCGAACACGCTCGGGGCGTCGAAGCGCGGCAGGCAGAGCCAGTCTATCGTCCCTTCGGTGCCGACCAGCGCCGCAGTGTGCAGGTTTCCTATGACACCGTGATCTTCTATCGGAAGATAGCCCACATCACCCCTCAACGCTTCGTCGCCGACGCCACAATCCTATCTTACCGGCAAACAGAAGATGCGTTAACTCGCGCCCCATGCACCTGTATTTTTGTTTGCGCTCAGCGGGCTATGAAATCTACGAACTTGCTGGCTGCTGATCGTACTCGGCCCTGGCTTCGGCATGCCACTTCAGCAGGCCGGAGCGAAGACTGTCCACCTCGCTCTTGCCAACTTTCGCGATCAGGTTGTTCTTCTCCATGGGATCTTTCTTGAGATCGTAGAACTCCTCGGTGCGATGGCCGAAGTGGTAGATGAACTTCTGGTTCCCCTGTATCCTCGCCGCGCTCAGGAAGTCCGGCCTGCACGAGAAATACAGAACCCTGTCTTCCGGGAGCTTCGTGAGGGGACGGCCAGGGTACTCGCCATCCACGACATCGAAGCCAAGCATATCCACGATGGTCGGGGCGAAGTCGATCAGGTGCGCCGGACCCGCGACGCGCTCGCCGCCGTCGAATGATTGGGGGTCGTGGACGATCAGGGGCACCCGCAGACCTTCCTCCCAGATAACGCCATCGTGCCCCCTGACGCCGTGCTCGTCGAAGCCCTCGCCGTGGTCGCCGTAGATAATGAAGATGGTGTCCTCGTAAAGCCCGAGTTCTTTGTACATCTCTATGACGTTCCGCACCCAGAAGTCGTCGTAGTAGACGTTGTTGAGGTAGCGGTCGAGCATCTGCCGCGAAGTGAACCTCTTGCGCCCGTAGCGGGTGATGGGAAGATACTGATCGTGGGGGGTCACCCCAAGATACTCGACGAGCGTGGGGCTGCTGGCGTTTTCTTCGAGCCAGGTACGCCCTGGATCTAGCACTATATCGTCCTCGTAACCGAGGTAGTTGGCCATCTGAAAACCGTCGGTGTTCATGGACTCGTAAGCCTGAAAATGCCCGTACCCGAAATTCGCCACCAGCTCTGGACGATCCTCGAACGTCTGGGTGGCTGACTGGAACCATGCGGTCTTGTACCCCTGCTCGTCCAGAAGGTCTGCCAGACAGCGGGCAGGGATTGCGCCCTTCACGGCCTCGACGATGTCCGTCGTCGGGTTGGGATACAGGCCGGTGTTGACCGAGGTTATCGCCTTGGACGTGTGCGGGATGGTGGTGTAGGCCCGCTCGACCATCAGGCTGTTCTTTGCGAGGTCCGCGAGATACGGCGTGGTCTCCAGCGAGTCGTTATATGGGGTGACCGAGCGCTCCCGCGTGGATTCCAGGTGGATGAGTGCGACGTGACGGCGGCGCGTTCGTTCCGTGGGGCGCAAGCTTGCGTTGATGAGCGGGTGGTTAGCCCGGACGTTCCTGGCGGCCTCCTCCAGCCGCGCCTGTTCCAACCCTGTCGCAACTAGATTGGATACCGGCGCCCGCGAAAAAGAATCGACTGCGCCCATCGCTGGCCCAGCCAACAACGACTCTTTGAAGAGGAACACACCGGCCGCTGTACCCGTCCCCGCAATCAGGAACTGTCCCCGCGACATCCTGCGCCGCGGAAGATCGGCACCCCTTCCGGCGGGCTCCACTTCCACCTCATCCCGTTCAGGAGTTTCGGTCGCGTTCGAACGCCTGCGTGAGAGAAACCCCGTTATCAGCAGCGGCCCTGGCAAAACGTAAAGTAGCGCCGCGGAGAGGACGACCCAGGCCCAGAGCGGCGAATCGCTGGCGACTGCGCCGTGGGCCTCTCCCGGAGTCGCCAGGTAGTAGGCGACGATTCCGTAGTCGAGTACCGTGCCGGTGGATCTGTAGTACTGGTAGGCCACGGTGACCACTATCACCAGAATGACTGCCGAGAGGTGGAACAGCACGAGGACCGCGCGGCGCGCGATACCCCGCCTTACCGCCGCGAACAGGCCGATCCAAACCAGCCCATATCCAACAACGAACAGGGCCTCGGAGCGCAGCAGATCAATCGGCCTCCACAGGCTGAACTCGGAGGCCGGGGTCTCGGCGTAGATGCCGATGGCCTTCAAGGCAAGCTCGAAGATGGCGAGCGGAATGATGAGGCTGAGAACGTAGATAAGATCCCGGGCACCGACAAAGGATGATACGCGGTCACGAATTCTGACCCGAATGTTGTCCGGCGTCGGCACGGCAGCGATATTACACCTTTTTCGCAGCGCCATCGGCCAGTTTCACGCCCGATGGCCACCCTGATTGTGTTTCTGTTTACGCTGGTAATCGATCCAGGGTTGCCTTTGCCGCATCTAAAACCTCACCATCAGAACTCCCCCGGCCAGAATCAGGGCAACCCCAACTACGGTGAACGCGCTAAGTCCACCCTCTCCTGCCCCGAAAAGGCCGATGCGGTCGAGGATAAGCCCGGCGATGAGCTGACTGCCGATCACCAGCGAGAACGCCCGCGCCACCCCGGCCTGACCAGCCGCGAAGGAGATCCCACCCAGGATAAACGCGCCAAGCAACCCCGAGACCGCAGCGTAGATCACCATCCGTGACGAGAACTCGGGCTTCGTCCACAGCCAGGCCACGATCAGCCCCGTGCAGCAAGTGACGAAACCGGAGATAGCCACCACCATCGCAGGACCGAGCGTGCGCTGGGCAGCCGCCGTGAGGCTCGCCTGAAACGCCACGGTTATCCCGGCCATCATCGCAATCAAGATCGCAAGCCTCAATGAGTCCCCCAAACATCCCTGTTTCGCCAAAGTCCGGATACCAGACCGCCGATTGTAAACATACGGCTTCCCGGTTTCTCCGATTGACGCGCAGGGTATACGGTAAGATGTTCGTTTCGATGTGTAGCAAGCTACTGATGGAGGGCAACCGTGGAACAGATACTCGGCGGAACCAGGATCACCTACCTGGGCCACTCGACGTTCAGGATAACAACCCCAGGGGACGAGCAGATCATTATCGACCCGTTCCTGACCAACAACCCGCAGACGCCGGATGACCTGAAACGGGTCGGGGAACTGGATACGATCCTCATTACGCACGGCCACTTCGACCACTTCGACGATGCCGAGTCGCTGACCGCCCAGACTGGCGCATCTACGCTCTCGAACTTCGAGATCATGTCTTACCTCCAGCGCCAGGGCGTGGAGACCGCCCAGCCCATCATGAAGGGCGGAACGGCCGAGATCGGCGGCATCAAAGTCACCGCCACCCACGCCCAGCACGGCTCGTCCATAGCCCTTGACGACGGAACCTTCATCTACGGCGGCGAGCCGCTTGGCTACGTCATCGAGTTCGAGAGCGGCTTCAAGCTGTACCACGCAGGGGACACCAACCTGTTCGGCGACATGCAGTTGATCGGCGAGCTATACAATCCGGATATCGCCATGCTTCCCATAGGAGACAGGCTCACTATGGGCCCGCTGGAGGCGGCGCACGCCGTCCGGCTTCTCGGCGTGAACCACGTCATACCGATGCACTACAGTACCGACGTCATGCCGATCTTCACAGGCACCCCTGAGAAGTTCAGCGAACATCTCGACGAGATCGCCCCTGGTACCAACGTCCACGTAATGGAGCCAGGAGACGACCTCGCCAGCTAGGCTCTCTCAACAACTCTCAAGCGCTGAAAAGTGGCCCCGGTCCCTTCGAGCCGGGGCTACATCGTTGCTGAAAGCAGGACGAGGAGCACTGCCCGCGCCACTTCACCGGTCGCCCCGGCAACGTCGCCGTTGATGCCGCCAAACGCGCCGTTGGCGCCCCAGAGCGCTCCCAACGCAACAAGCGGCGCCACCACAAACGCTGCGATAGCGGGCAAGCCACCGAGTGGAAGCGAGATCAGGGGCGCCAGCACTAGCGAAAGCACAAGCCCGGCGGTTCTGTTCGAACCCCGCATCGCGCTGACGAATGGGACCGACGACGAAGTACCCTCGGTCGGTTCTCCGAACGCCAGCGTGAGCAGCATAGCCGACCTGGCCGCGACCTCCGACGCAAGGATCATCAGGGCCGCCCGAACCGGAGACACCGCCACGAGCGCAACGAGGGCTGCGAGCGACGGAGCGTAGACGAGAAACAGCGCACCGACCGCACCGACGCCAACCTGCGCGTCTTTGAGCACTTCCCGCCTTCGCGCTTGAGTTCCCTGGACCATCAGGGCGTCGCCCACATCCATGACGCCGTCGGTATGATGAAAACCCGCTGCCAGCAGGATGGCCCCGAGGGTCAGCGTGGCGGCGACTCCCGGAGGCAAAGCGTAACCCGAAAGTACGAAGAACATGCCAGGGAGCGCCGTAACGACACCGACGAATGGCAGAAGATGAACCCTGCGGGCCGCTCCTTCCAGGGTCGCGCCGCGCATCGGGAGGACCGTAAAGAACGAGAGCAAGGCGCGCACGCTACTTTATCCTGACTCCCAGCCCGGCCACACACAGATGGACCTCCGCCACTGCGGCAGCGGCCCGCTGGTTGACCAGGCCGAGAAGATCTCGAAACCTTCGTCCCGCCGCGCTCTCAGGAACCACCCCGAGACCGACCTCATCGCTCACAAGAATTACCGCGCTCTTCAGGCTATCCGCTTTATCGAGGAACCTGTCGAAGATGCATAGCGTCTCCGGCTCGTCTTCACCGGAGATCATCCTGGCAGAGACCCAGAGCGTCAGGGAGTCAACGAGCACGGCCCCCCACTCCCCGGCCCCACCCAATGCGGCGGACAGCTCCTCACCGGCTTCGACGGTTCCCCAGGTAGCTGGCCTGCGTTCCTTGTGCTTCCTGACCCGTCGCGCAAGATCTTCGTCGCCGGACACATCGGCCGTCGCCACGTACAAGACCCTGGCGCCACCAAGTTCCGCAGCCATCTTTTCGGCGAACGTGCTCTTGCCGCTGCGGGCCCCGCCGAGGATGAGCGCGTGGACGGCTATAGTTCCTCCCTGAGGGCTTCGATCAGGCGCCCATTCTCCTCTTCACCCCGAACCGCCACCCTGAAAAACTCAGGCCCGAGCCCGCGAAACGGCTCACAGCCACGCACCAGTATCCCACGCCGCGCGAGCTTCCCCGGCATCCGCTCAGGCCCACGAACCAACAAGAAGTTCGCCGCACCCGGGAATACTTTGATGCCAGGCAAAGCACCCAAAGACTGGGCAAGATCCTCCCGCAAACGTCCCACCGTTGCTATGGAACGTTCGACGAACTCGAAGTCGCGTGCGGCGGCGGTTCCGGCCGCCGCGGCTGGGGCGTTGACGGGCCACGATGGCTGGAAAGACTGTGCGAGTTCTGTGCGGGTGGAGATCAAACATCCAAGCCGCAGCCCCGGTATCGCGAAGAACTTGGTGAGGGAACGGGCCACGCATAGCTGTCCTTCCACCCCATCCGCGACGCTCACGCCGGGGATAAAGTCCGCGAAGGCTTCGTCCAGGATCAAGGTTGCCCCCGCCCCTCGAACCGTCGATGCCACCCGCATGACCTCATCCCGTGACAGCGCATCCCCCGTCGGGTTGTTCGGGTTGCACAGGAACACTGCGGCAACGTCTTCGAGATCTTCGAGAACCCCGACGTCGAAAGCGAAATCGTCCTCGGGACGGCGGGAGATTCGGTGTACGGGCTCAAGGCCAGCAGTTCGGGCCGCCGTCGCGTACTCGGAGAAGGTTGGCTCCAGCACCACAGCCTTCCGGCCCGGATTTTCCGAGGCGGCGCGGGCTGCCAGAAACAGCGCTTCGGCCCCGCCATTCGTCGGAAGTACCGTCTCGGCTGATACCCCGAAGTAGCGGGCGAGCGCATCGCGCAACTCGGGGTAGCCGAGATCAGGGTACCCGCCCGACTCGTCCGTGACGGCATTGCGGGCCGCGTCGAGCACCCCATCAGGTGGACCCAGCGGGTTCACGTTCTGGCTGAAGTCCAGGAATCGGTTGGCGGTGGGCATTGAGCGCGACGCTAGTCCCGAGTGCGCGCCGTGGTGCCTTCCACCCGGATGGTCCGCCCATCCCTCAGCCACGTCGAGCCGCCTCCCGCAAGAGCATGAGCCCGGCGAGCAACGCGCAGAGTCTGCGCATGAGGGCAACCGCCCGCCTGATGTCTTGTGAAACGGGAGGACGACCGTCGCCGAGCACCGGCCCCTCGTGTACCACGCCGCCGTAGGAGTTCGTGCCGCCGAGCCTCACCCCGAGCGCACCGGCGAACGCGGCTTCGGCCCATCCCGCGTTCGGACTGCTGGTAAGCGGGCCATAACGCCGGGCGGAAGTCAGCGTGGCGGCGGGGAGGCTGGAGGCTGCCGCTGCCAGGATGGCTGTTATGCGGGCCGGGATGAGGTTGGCCAGGTCGTCGAGGAGGGCTGAGGCCATCCCGAAGTCCGCGTATGGAGGGTCACGGTATCCGATCATGGAGTCTAGGGTGTTCGTTGCTTTGTAGGCGAGCGCACCGGGCGCACCGAAGGCGAGCCCGTACAACATGGGCGCGATCACGCCGTCGCTGGTATTCTCCGCGACCGACTCCACTGCCGCCCGAACTACCTCCTGCTCGGACAGGTTCTCCGTATCCCTGCCAACGAACTCCCTGACACGCGCCCGGGCTGTTTCCGGATCCCCCCACTCCAGTTCCCGCTCGACTGCCATCGCGGCGCGGGCGAGGCCGCGCACGGACAGGGTGCTCGACAGAAGAATGGTTTCGAGAACCGGGCGCAGCGGCCTGGGTGTGGTTCGGATAACAGCCGCAGCCACGAAGAAGCTCAGAGAGGGCAACGCCGCAGCGAGCGCAATGCCCGAGAGCAGCCTGATATCCCGGCTCGTCCGGGTGAGCGCTATTCTTTCGACGAGCGAGATGGCTTTCCCCATCCAGACTACAGGGTGCAGGAATGCAGGAGGCTCACCGGCAACGGCATCGAGGAGAAGGGCTGCCGCGACTTGCCTGGCGCGGGGGGTCATGTGGCGTTTCGAGGCTTCTTGTCCGACGAGTTTTGTAAAGGTCCGGCGGGGTCTGGACCGGCGCGGCGGCCCCGCAGCAGGCCCACGATGGCGCCCGCCGTGCCGATGAGGACAGCCCGCAGCACGATGTTGGCCATGGATTTCCCGAGATCCCCGAGCATCGGGGGCTGGAGGCCGCGCTCTATCACGGCGGGGCCGGGGATCGGCGGTGGCTCTTCGAGCCTGTTCGCCACCTTCTCGTTGTAGGCGACGATGCTGGGAGCGGCTGCGTGGGCATAGTTCTCGATGTCATCCGAGAACACAGTCGCGTTGAGGAAGGTGAGCAAGAAAAGCGTCACCCCCGCCATGACCGCGACCACGCTGGCCGCCAGGGCGCCATCCCGAAGCAGCAGGGATCGGTACGGTACACCTTCTTCAAATCGTTCGGGGCGCATCCGCATCGCGGCGAGTATGCCGAGGAACACGAAGGTAGCCAGGGCGAGTTGCGTTCGGTACGTCTCGAAGGCCGTGAGGATCCAATTCGGAGTCCCAGTCGGGCTCATCCACAGGAAGCGCAGGTCCACGGCCAGCGCCACAAGCACGGCCACGACCCCATACCTGAACCCTGTCCTAAGCGGTCCCAAAAGCCTCCTCTCGCATTCCAAAACGTCCTCAGGGCCAGAATACAACATACCGCTGGGACGGATTGTGAGAGGCTCGTGGCCCGCGAGGATTCGAATTGCATCCTGCATTCAGGATGCGGGTTCGGTGGATGGCGGACTCTGGCGTCCGCGTAGCAAGAAGGAAAGGCCGGTGAGGACGATCACGCCCCCGATGATGGTCGCGACGCCGGGTGCCTCGTCGAGAACCAGCCAGGCGAGGACCGAGGCGATCACGGGCTCCGCCAGAACGGCGCTCGATACTACCGAGGCTTCGACGTAACCCAGCGCCCAGTTGAATACCGTGTGGCCCAGGATCTAGGGACCGAGGGTTATCACGATCAGCCAGAACCAGGTCTCTCCCGAATATCCCCACAGCCCGTCTCCAGCGAGCAACGCGGCGGACGCGAGCGTGGCCGCCGCAGCGGAATAAAGCACTATCGAATAAGGCAGAACGCCCACCGGTTCCGCCGCCGACCTCTGCGAGCGCCCGACGAGTACGTAGACCGTGAACGTGGCGGCCCCGAGAAGTGCCAGCGCGTTCCCGAAGATAGCAGTCCCTCCAGCCGAGCCGTCCTGTGCGATGAGTACGGTTCCCGCGAGCGCCACGAGGATGCCGACGAACGACAGCGGCGAAGTCTTCTCACCGAGGAAAAGGTAGGCCAGTATCGCCACGAAGACCGGCGAATTGCAGACGAGCACCACGCTCGCCGCCACGCTGGTGTAGTCGAGGGAGACGATCCAGAACCCGAAATGCGCCCCGAGCGCGACCCCGGAAGCGAGCCCGATATACAGCGTCTTCCCCCTCGGGAACTGCTCTTTTCTCGCCAGGGCTGGCGGCAACAGCACCAAGACGCCGAGGGCGCAGCGCCAGAAAGCAACGGCGAGGGCTGGCGCTTCAGAGAGGCGGATCAGGATCGCGGATGCAGAGACCGCAAGCACGCCGACGGCTACCGCCGGGAGCGCGATCCTACCCCATGTTTGATCCTGTACCAAACCAGCGCCCCCGTCTCCCGCATGAACTGTCCCCGCCGCGACCACGGCTTTCGCCACATCGGGCTAGAGTACACGGGCTCCGCCAACGCCGCGAGGCCCGCCTCCCCGAACGCCCCAACCGTCCGCACGCAATGCAGGGGATCAGTGACCACCCACACCTTCCCCACACCCAGCCGCCGCGCCATCTCGGAGACCAGCCAGGCCGAATCCCATGTACTCCTGGCCTCGTCTTCGAGGACGATGGTCAGTTCAGGCACGCCCTCCTGCTCGAGTATGCGTGCCATAACCTCGGCCTCGCTCGGCGGATGCTGTCCCAGCCCTCCCGTCGGTATCAGGAGATCCAACCTCCCATCCGCGTACATCCGCCCTGCGTGCCTGGCGCGGGCTTCGAGCGTGCTGCTCGGGCTCCCACCGGAGAGTACCTGCGCCCCGAGGACCACAGCCACCCGGGGCGGCTCCCCATCGACGTACTTCAGGATCTCCCCTCCCCTGTACACTCTCAGCAGGCGCACTATGTCCCTGACCGCTCCAGCCAGCCGCGCGAGCATTATGGTCGCCCCCCACGGAATATGTCCCTGGCGCGGTTGAGATCCTCCGGCGTGTTCACGTTCATCAGGAAGGTCTCTGGATCTCCAAATCGCCACAGTTCTTCGTCAACAAACTCAACGCCGTCGAGCGTCCGCAGCAACTCCCGCACCGCACCAATCCCCTCGTCCAATGAAGAGGTGATGGCTGGTAGTACCCCTCGATCATAGGCCGCGCACAGGGGATGTGGCCGCCCTTCAAACATCGGAACAGCGGCGGAAGCCCCGACCAACACGCGTTCCAGAAGAAAGGCGATGAGAGCCTGGGGAAGAAATGGAAGATCCCCAGCCGCCACGAAGACGAGCTGATGACTGGCGGCCTTAAGCCCCGCCTCCATGCCAGCCAGCGGCCCTCTGCCCGGCCTGAGATCCGGCGCCAGGCGGATGCCTTCGATCCCAGGCGCATCCTCCGGGCCGACGATTAAGATCTCATCGCATTGGGAGATCAGGGCATCGTATACCCGCCGGATGAGCGGCACGCCCCCGACTTCGAGCGGCAGCTTGGAGCGGCCCATGCGGCGGCTCTCTCCGCCGGCCAGCAGCACGCCTGTGGATTTCTCCCGAAGGCTCAGAGCCTGGCGGTGGACGCTGAGGCCCTGATGTCCCTGATGCGTCCCCGGAGTTTCTGGGTGCGGAGCCGCTGCGGCTCGGCGTGGTTGTTGCGGGCCAGACGTTTGGTGAACGCGAGATCCACGGCCGTTCGATGCAGCCTGTGGGCACGGCTCCATGTGGGCAGCCTTCCCGTGAAGAAGAGGCCGAGGTAGTAGGCTTTTCTGCGGAAGTAAGTTGGCAGTATCTGGTATTCGTTAGGGGTAATGACGCCGGCGCCGACCTCATCGCGAAGCTCGCTGCGGATGGTCCGGCGCTCGACTCCCAGCCAGATGATTATCAGGGCGAAGTAGACGAGCAGCACCAGGAGCATCACGGCGTATGCCACAGGCCCAAACAGCGTGGCCGTCAGGTTGAATATGGAATGCAGCATCATGGCGGCAAGCAGGCCGAGGATCGGAAGGATCACCTTCAGCGCCCGGTAACGCACCCAGGTTGTGAGGCCGATCCCGATTCCCGTCAAAGAGGTGAAAGCGGCGTGACCGAACCCGCCGAAGATCCGGCGCACGATAAACGTCTCGGCCCCGAACTGCGCGTAGTACAAAATATCCTCAGCGATCGCGAACCCGAACCCCACGGCGGAACCGTACACGATGCCATCCATAACGCCCGAGAACTCCACCTCACCGCCGCGCCGGCCCACGATATAAGCTATGGCGAAGATTATCGCCAGGGCCAGTCCCTTGGCGCTCTCCTCCACCACGGGCGCGACGACGACCGAAGTCACCACGTTCGCAGCCTGAGAACCCACCATCGCACTCAACGTCATCGAGGCGAGGGTGTTGAAAACCAGCGCTATGACCACAGCGACCGTAAAGCCCCATACGAAGACGGCCACGACGTAGCGCAGCGGCTCGCGTTCGTAGAGATCGGCAGCCCGTATAAACAGCAGATAAAGGACTGCCTGCAAGATCCCAACGCCGATGAGCGAGGGGCTCACGCTCTTCTCCAGACGCTCTTCTCATACTGCATGACGAGCAGTATACCCACACTTGATAGAATACCCGCACCCGAGACAGGAGGGAAAATCGTTGGAGCGGGACCCGCAGGATCGCGGCTCGATACAAAGCTCTCTTGGTTACCTTACCCACGGTGTATACGTGCTCGCCACGCGCAGGGGACGAGCCACCAGCGGCATGACCGCGGCCTGGGTGACCCAGGTATCCGAAAGGCCGCCATGCCTGGCGGTCTCAGTGCGCGAGGACCGATACACCCACGACCACATCCTCCAGAGCGCAACCTTCGCCCTCAGCGTTCTGCGCGAGGATCAGGTGGACGTGGCAACCCACTTCGGCGACGCCAGCGGCGAGTACGCAGACAAGTTCCTCGGCATCCCATACGGCCTCACCCCGAACGGCTCCCCGCACCTGCTCGACTGCCTGGCATACCTCGACTGCAGGGTTCTGGATACTGTACGGGCCGGAGACCACACGGTGATAGTCGGAGAGGTCACGGCAGGAGAGCGCCTGGCCGAAGACCATCCCCTCCTCTACGACCCAAGCGAATACGAAGGAGCCCTGAGTTAGTTGGCCGGAACTTCACCATCCACGAGACTCCGGGATCTTGGCTACGAACTTCCCCAAGTCCCACAACCCGCTGGCTCGTACGTCCCAGCCGTCCGAACGGGAACCCTGATCTTCACCGCGGGCCAACTTCCTTTCCGCGATGGCGAACTTGCCTTCACGGGCAAGGTCGGCGACATGGTCTCCGTGGACGATGCGCGGGAAGCCGCCCGCCTCTGCGCCCTCAACGCGCTCGCCGCCGCAGCCGCCGAGACAGACGGACTGGCCGGCATCGCCCGCGTCCTCAAGGTGACCGGCTACGTGGCCTCCGTCCCGGGATTCAACGGCCAGCCACAGGTTCTGAACGGCGCTTCCGAGCTCATCGGCGAAGTCTTCGGGGAAGCAGGGCTTCACGCCCGCTCAGCAGTCGGGGTCGCCGAGTTGCCCCTCGGGGCTCCGGTCGAGGTCGAGATAGTGGTCGAGGCTGGCTGACGCCCCGCCCCCTGACGTTCCGGCCATGAGCGGTACAATCTAATTGTTTCAGCGTATGAATGAGGAGAGATCTTGAGCGTTGCCCAGCAGCAAAAAGAAAAAATCCGGTTCTATACAGGGAACTACTGCCCGTTTTGCCGGAGGGTCAAGAAAGAGCTAGACAGGTTGGATCTTGACTACGAGCAGGTCAACGCCGATGCGGACGGTCGCTGGGAAGTGATTGAGCTCTCCGGTCAGAGGGCCATCCCGATCGTGACCATCGACGATGAAGTTCTGGTGGACTCGACCCAAATCGTCCGCGAGCTGCGCAGCCGCTACCAATAGCGGCGGGGCATCAGCCTTCCGGCTCTTCCTCCTGCTCGTTCCCCAGTGCTTTCAGGGCGTACGTCGCGTAATAGGAGACCGAGTCTTCGTCACCGCTTTCGAGGAAGGTGCGGGCCTTGCCCACCGAATCTACTACGAGATCCGGAAACTCGAGGACGAGCGCCTCGCCCCAGTCATCCGCGGGGCGCCACGATCCCTCCGCCCCGCTGTTGCGCCGGATGACCTCACCCACGTAGCAGCCAAGGCCGTACACGAGCCCGTCGAGAACTGGCTCAGGGTCATCCGTGTCCTCCTCCAGGACGGCCCTCAAAAGTTCCTCCGTAAGCGGTAGTCCCTCCGGCGCATAATCCAGGTCAGTGTCCCAGTGACGCTCCGCAGCCTGCCGAAACAACTCAGCGCACTGCTCAGGCTGCGCGGGGTCAGCGTGCAGGAGATCCAACTCAAACAAGGCTGCGGGTGACCGCTCGAACAGAAACGAAATCTCCCTTGGAACAGGGTACGCGCTGACCAGTTCCAGGTTGGCCCCTACCCCCAGCGCATCTCGCATCGCCGAGACAGCCTCGACCGCCCTCTCTTTCCTGGCCGTGTCCCAGGGGCCAGTCTCCACCTCGAAGAAAAAGTCTTCATCATCCCGGCGCAGGTGGATGGGCACCACTACTCGGCCTTGATCCGTGCGGATCTCCTTGAAAAGCTCGACGATCTCACCTCCGCGGGATTCCAGCTCACCAGCGACCCGCAGTATCGCCGAGGGCCGCTGCGCGTCGCGTTCGATCTCGACGGAGGACCATTCTCCCCCGGTCGCGCGCTCCCCACTTTCCTCGACCATGCGACAAACTCCCCCAGCGTGGAACCTCTGCGATCCGCGGATTCTAGCATCCACGCCGATTTGCCGAAAGCATCCACATGGACTAACCTCTAGCATCGTGCGAGAGATAATCCTGATCCGTCATGGCCAGTCCACAGCCAACGCCAGCGGCGTGTGGCAGGGTCAGCTCGACTACCCGCTATCCGAAGAAGGACGCAGGCAGGCGCGCCACGCTGGCCTCGCCCTGTCAAATGAACAACTCGACGCCTTCTACTCAAGCCCGCTCTCCCGCGCCTTCGAGACGGCCAGTATCGTTTCTCGGGAAGCAAATTTCGCGGGGGAGATAACCCCCGTCGAGGGATTGACGGAACGCCACGGCGGCGTGTTGCAGGGTCAGTCCTGGGAAGAACAAGAGGCTCGCAATCCCGAGTTCGCCCGCAAGTTCCTCTCGCTCCCGGAAGAGGAACGCTGGGCGATGGCAGGGGCCGAGACCGACGAGGAAATCCTGGATCGGTTCGAGCGCGCTATCTCGGAGATCATCAACCGCCATCCAGACGGGGCGCGCATAGTGGCAGTCTCACACGGGGGCGTGATGCGCGCCTTCCTGCGCGAACGCTTCGGCCCTGACGTGCTTCCAGGGAACACGCGGGCGGCGAACGCCTCCCTGACACGCATCGAGTGGGATGATAACGGCGCCGAGCCGCGCCTGGTAAAACTGGCTTCCACGACACACCTGCCGGAAGGACGAAAGCCAGGCGCATCCAACGTGGAATAGGCTGGACCCTCTCCCCAGCCTCGGGCTTGCTGCTAGCCCAGCAGGCGAACCTTGCGGGCGTTGGGGCCGCGGTCGTTGCGACCGACCTCGTATTCGACCTCACCGCCCTGTTCGAGCGCCGAGGGATCACCCTGCACCTCGGAGTTGTGGACGAAGAGATCATCGCCCGTGGGACGCACCAGAAAACCGTACCCCTTATCAGAATCGAACCACTTCACGCGGCCCTGCTCCCTTGGCAATGCTTCCGCATCTGCGCCCGCGCCGTCCGCTGATGCTGCTGCCTCGGTTGGTCCGTTAATGGGACTCTCTGCCGGGCTATCGGGGCTGGCTGGCGCCATGACCTGCGGCAGGGTGAGCGTGAGGCCAGCTCCGTCGGTGGAGCCATCCTCGGAGATCGCTTCGAGGACTATGGAATCCTCAGCGATCTTCACGACCACGGCCTCGACGCCCGACCAGTACTGGCGCCAGATCGGGTCGTCAGCCACCGCCGGATCGAACCACATACCCCAGCCGTCTTGCTCCCCGTGGTCGAGGACGCCCTCGAAGACGCTCTCGGGTTCGCTGCGACCCCGCTCACGACGGTATATGTCGTTGCGGGAACGGAATGATTGCACGCTTGAGGCACTGGTGCCGAGGGCGTCGGCGATCCAATCGTCAGCCTTGCCCTGGTCGACCCACTCCCGGATCTGCTTCATGTGTGGTTTGAGCGCGATGCGCTTTTTCGATTCTGCCATGCCCGCGATGCTCCTCGCTGATCTCTCTGGGAAGTTTGCAGCCCCTCTGATTCGTGCAATATCGTCACGCCTGATGTGGCAAATTACTGCTTAAACTCCGGGATATCTTATCACCTCGAGCCAGCCGGGTCAGGCACGCCGAACCAGAAGCATATTTAGCCCTCGTCTTCGCCCCGCGACTTGCCAGGGGCTCCTTCCCGACCGGACTCCGGGGAAGCGGGCGCGCTTTTGTCCCCGGTCTCTTCACGCACCCCCGGAGCGTCGGTAGCCTGCGCGTCCTGAACCCGCGTTGGCTCGTCACCTTTCTTCGGGTCGTTCCGCACAGCCCGCCGCGCCTCCCGGTCCTCGGGAGAGGGCTTCGGCGTCCCACCTGATGCTTCTTCTCCTTCTTCCGCCACCTCGTCTTCGGAGGCGGGCTCGGGAGGTTGTGGGAAATCCGTCAGCCCGTCGTGGGCTATGTCTTCGAGCATCTCGCCGACTATGGGCGCGGGGAGATCGAGGTGGAGCGCGAGGTTTTCCGCGTTCGCCAGCGCCTCGTATTCATCAGTTCCATCCCCGAAACCAAGGGCCGCGAGCGCCTGCGCCACGTTGCGCGAGGGAACCAGCGTGTTCCCCTCCGCGGCGACGCGAAGGTACTGCACGTGGAGAAAGTCGAAACCGGAGATCACACCGACCACGGGCTCGGTTTCGTAGATGCGGCGCCTTATGAAAAGCCTTGTGTCGTGGGAGTTGGCCCAGCGCTTGAGTACTTCCTTCTCGTCGAGATAGTTGTACTGGGCGACCCTGTGCTGAAACTGCCCGAGTAGCTGCCCCGTCATCACCCGCAGATCGTCGTCCCCGAAGAACCAGTCGTTGGTCTCCACGTTCATGATGCCGCTGACGCGCGGGATGGTGAGCGGCTCCTCCTCATCCTGCCACCTCTCCCCGAAGCGCCGCACGGTCTCGCGCACCTCGTCGGCGGAGCGGCTGCTCTTCATCAGGACAGCCTCGTAGATCACCAGCGCCGCAGTCTCGTGCGCCCTGGCGAGATCGTCCACCCGCCGCGCCGCCCGCTCCAGCCGCCGATCGTAGTCTTCCAGGTTCTTTACCTTCCAGGCCGCATCCACCACGGTTCTATCCGCCAGTTCGACCATCACGCCTCCTGATCATTCATGCAAAGGGTGCCTTCGGACGTTCAATATACAGCATATTCCAGGGAATCAGAGTCCCTCCCTGAGTGTGTAGACGCCAGGGGCCGTCTGGGCGAACGGGCTCTCCGGGTTGTCCCTCACGTCCACCGAGAGCCTGGCGCGCATGGTGTTATGCGGCGTCCGCCCGGCGCTCTCAAGGTACCCGGATGCGAGCGCTATCTCCGTGATATCGGTGTAGTGGAGGGGATGCCCGACCTCCAGCAGCACCTCCCTCGCGGCGGTCTTGAAATCCACTGCCTATCCGGCTACCCGGCGGTTCCCACTCGAACCTCGGGGTATGCCCCGATGAGGCCCACGTAGGTACAACGCTCGGCCAGCTTCTCGAGCGCCCTCTTGACCCGCTCGTCCTCGGGGTGACCCTGGAAATCTACGAAGAACACGTAGGTCCAAGCCTGACGGCGGCTGGGTCGGCTCTCGATGCGGGTAAGGTTGATCCCCTCGTCAGAAAACGCGGACAGGGAATCTCTCAGGCCGCCCGGCCTGTCGTTGAAAACGAAGACGAGGCTCGTCTTGTCCCTGCCTGTGCGGCCAGCCCACGTCCGTCCGAGCACTATGAAGCGCGTGGCGTTGGCGCGGGCATCCTGTATGTTGCGGGCAAGAACCGTGAGGCCGTGCGCCTCAGCAGCGAGCACGCTCCCCACCGCCGCGACCCCTGGCTCTTCTGCGGCCCGCCTGGCTGCCTCCCCAGTGGATTCGACCTCTTCGAGGCGCGCCACCGGAATCTCGCGGCGCAGCCAGGTTCCCGACTGTGCCAGGGCCATAGGGTGCGAATATACAGACGTGATACCTCCCAGATCCGTCTCCCTGGAGAGCAGATTCTGGGAGACTGGAAGGTAGATCTCCCCGCATATCTTGAGCGGGCTGTTCATTAGCTCGTCCAGCGTGTGGGTGACTGTTCCCTCCATCGAGTTCTCCACGGGGACTACGCCGTGCTGGGCCTCGCCACGTTCCACGCGGGCGAAGACCTCAGCGACTGTGGCCTGCGGTTCCAGGTCAACGCTGGTCCCGAAAGAGCGGCGGGCGGCCTCGTGGGTGAACGTGGCCTCCGGCCCCAGGTACGCGATCTTCAGGCTCGCTTCGAGGGAAATGGAGCTGGATATGATCTCCCGGAAAACGGCCTCCAGCCCGCGCTGCGGGAAGTCTCCATCGCCAAGGCTCACCACCCTGTCGAGAACCTTGCGCTCTCGCGCGGGGACGTAGGTATCCAGCCCGTGTTCGCGCTTGAGTTCCCCCACGCTGCGGGCCAGCCGTGCCCGGCGGTCGAGGAGGCGCACTATCTCAGCGTCAACCGCGTCTATGTCGTCCCGGAGTCCATCCATCCCGCCCTGGCCCTTGTCTTCTTCAGCGAACATGGCGATGCTCCGTGGTCAAGTAATGTCTGGACGGTGATCTATGAACGATCATGGCGCTCTGCGGCCTCCCGGGAGATGGTGAACTTGCGGGGTTCTAGTGCGGAGAAACGCAGTCGGAACTCAGGCGCCGACGCGCTCCTCCTGGGTAAATCGCCGGGCCGCCACGGTCTCCATACGCATGATTGCGCGCAAGTTACCAGAACTTCCGGTGCGATGTCAAAGGCCGAGGAGGAGCAGAACCGCCACCACGGCGGCGAGCCCGAAGCGATAGTAGGCGAACGCGCGCAGGCTGTGATCCTGAACAAAGCGCAGGAAGAACCTGATGGCGAGGTACCCGACCACAGCCGAAGTCAGGAATCCAGCCCCGAAGTTGATCGACTCGGATGTGCCCATGCCATCCGCCAACGCCTCTCTGAGTTGGAGAGTTCCCGCCCCCGCGATGATCGGCACGCTCATCAGGAAAGAGAACCGCGCTGCCTCCTCGCGCTTGAGCCCGAGAAAGAGTCCGAGCGTGATCGTGGCCCCAGAACGAGAGACGCCAGGGACCAGCGCAGCCGCCTGCGCGACCCCGATGCCAATGGCCTCCCCAAACCCCAGCTTCGACGCATCGCGGCTCCGCCGTCCCACAGCCTCGCCCACTATGAACAGAACCCCCACAAGTACAAGGTTGAAGACGACTACCCAGGGGCTGCGCACCACGCCTGCGAAAAAATCTTCCAGGAAGTATCCGAGCAGGGCAGCGGGAACCGTGGAGGCAAGTAGAAGCCAGGCGAGCCGCGCATCGGGCTCGGAGATGCTTCTCCGGGCAAGAGATCGCAAAAACGCCGCAGCCATCCGCAGGAGATCCCGCCAGAAATACAAGATCACCGCGACCAGCGTCCCCAGATGCAACGCCACGTCGAAGGATAGCCCGAAGCGCTCCTGATTCAACCCGAGAAAATACTGCCCAAGCAAAAGGTGGCCGGAGCTGGAGACCGGCAGAAACTCGGTGAGTCCCTGGACGACGCCAAGAACTATCGCTTCAAAAAACTCGAGCATGACGGATATCTTAGCCGGTCAGCGGGCTTCCAACACACGGCGCGTTGCTACGGACGGCTAAGCTCCGTCAGGGCGCGGGAGTCTTTGAGGGTTATGCGTCCAGTTTCGATCCCTATTACCTCGCGGGCGCGCATGTCGTTGAGAACCTTGGTTACTGATTCGCGGGTGGATGCGACCATCGCAGCGAGATCCTGATGCGTCAGGCGGAGGTCGATGGTCACGGAATGGTCACCGTTCTCGCGCTCGCCAAACTTGCGGGCTAGGATGGGCAGGAGGTTGGCGAGACGCACCTCTGTCTCACGGGGCAACAGGCACTTCACCAACTCTTCGTACTGCACAAGCCGCAGTTCGAGGAGCGTCATGATCTTGAACGCCACCCTTGGTTCCTGGCGCACGGCCCGCTCCACGAACACTTTTGGCACCTTCGTGACCTGGCACTCGGTGACTGCCTCGGCGTAGGCGCGCTGCTTGGTCTCGCCCTCGAAGGCAAGATGGCCGAAGATGTCCCATGGCCTCAGCAGCCGGAGGGTGGCCTCCTTGCTCCCAGAATATGGCCTGAACAGCTTCAGTACGCCCGAGACGAGCACGTAGAGCGCGTCACCGTACTCACCCTCGCGGTATACGGCGTCACCGGGACGGTAGGTTCTCGTGGCGGTGGCGATGCCCATGCTGCTCAGGATATCGAGCAGATCCCGGCATTCGCGTTCCTGAAGCTCCCGGTAATCCGGGAGGAAGGGATCAGCCTCCAACATCCTCACCACCGATCCTACAAATTTCCACAGGGTTGATAATCGCCGAAACGCCTTTCATGCCGCCAATCTGCTACATGTTGCTACATTGTACCTTATCGTCAAAGGTCAGACCTTCTCTTTTCAGAGCGCATCATTCGCGGCTGCGCTAGAATGTCAGTGGAACCTGAAAACGCGGAGAGGAGACGAGTTGCGCGAACGTGTGGCCATGGGGATCATGGTTCTGATCATGATCTTCCTCTTCGCCTTCGTTTTCGCGGTTCTGGGCAAGGGCGAATACGAGCCTGGCGCATTAGCCCCACCGCCCTACGAACTCGTGGACCCCGCCTGATCCAACGCCCCTTCGCCTGGACCGCGCTCGACGGCGACCTCGTAAGAACTCATCTTCGGATGCCCTGAAAGCAAGTCCCCACCGCCGCTCCTGCCATGCGCTTTCCTGAACTCGTCGCTTGCGACCCACGATTCGAATGCTTCGCGGTCGCGCCACCGGGTAACGACCAGCACCTCATCGCCTTCCTCGGAGCGGAGAACCTCCATTGAGACGAAACCGGGAAAATCCTGAACGTAGCCTCGGCTTCCGGCGAACCGCCTGACAACTTCGTCCGCCGCCCCTTCTTTGACGGGCAGCCTGTTTACGATGGCGATCATGGCTCTCCCTCCCTGCTGGCTAGCGGGCGACTACTATGCCGCTGCCGCCAACGCGTTTCGCCATCTTGAGCGCCTTCAGGGTCTCGGTCACAAGTTCCGCCGCGTTGCGGCCGTGGGCCGGATATTCCGCGACGCCAGCGTCAACTTCGAAAGTCCCGTGCGCCTGGATGGTTTCGAGTACGCGCTCAGCGACCCCGTATGCAGCCTCGCTTCCCTCATCAGGCAGGATGGCACAGATCTCATCGTCACCGAACCTGGCAATGGATACGCCCTCGGACACAGAGGCCCGCACGGCATCAGCGAGGAAGCGTATGGCATCCCTTGCCTGGTCCACCTCTCCCGCCGCCACGGCCTGCGAGAAGCTCGCAACATCGAAGACGACTATGGAGAACCTGTGGTACGAGGTGATGGCCCGTGGCAGTAGCAGGCGGTTGAAGAGGTCCCGATCCGGCAACCCTGTCAGAAGATCGGTGGCGGCAGCCTGGCCAAGCGCTTCTTCCATATCTGTGCGAACTATGGCGTCGAAGGCTTCGAGGGCCGCCTCGGCCACCCAGTCCGTCGCCTGCATCAACTTCACGAAGAACCGGGCTACCTCGGCCCCGTCGAAGGCTGAGATGTTGACGTTCTCCTCCACGGATTGCCATACCGCGCGACGGAGGGAAACGAAATCTTCGATCACCCCGACGCTGTTCCGCCCGAGCTCGTGCTGGTAAGCTGCTATCTCCTCCACCAGCTCGCGAACCGCGCCGCCTTTGGTGAAGGTCTCCACGGTATCCGGGCTGGTCAGGAACTCGGTGAAGACCAGGGTGACGCGCTCGATGCCCCCGAGGAGCTTCCCGAAAACGTCATCATCCACTACCCCATCGCGGGTATCGCGCCAGGAATCGAGTATCTTCGGCAGGCTACCGCGGATCTCATCCGCTATCCGGGATGTTCTTTCCATTGCATCAGTATAACCGCACCAGTTCCCCAGACGCTCACCACGATTTCCAGGCCCGTTCCGTTGCACCATGACTTCAATCTCCGATGATCGAAACCTTCCGCGGTTACGTAGCGTATATACGGTTGTCGGAGGGGACGCAGGCGGCGAAAAAATAATGGAGAACGCGGCGGAAACGGGGGTTTAGAAAACGGGCCGCAGAGGTAAAAACAAGACTAGTTTTTAAAATTGGTTTCGTATAAGATCATATGCAGCCAGGAGGGTAAAGTGGCTACCAATTTGGAGAAGCAGCGCACGTCGGGCACGAGGGTCGAGCGTGAGGGTGATACGCCGGAATTGCTGGCTAGATACCTCGCCCACATCGGCCGTGGCGACCTCCTCACACACCCTGAAGAGGTCGACCTCTCCACCCGCGCCAAAGATGGCGACCGCTCGGCCCGCGAGAGGCTCATCGAAAAGAACCTCCGCCTCGTCGTGTCCGTGGCCAAGAAGTACCGGGGATACGGGCTGCCTTTCGAGGATCTCATCCAGGAGGGCAACATCGGACTGATGAAGGCCGTGGAGAAGTTCGATCCGGACAGGGGCTTCCGTTTCTCTACGTATGCAACGTGGTGGATACGTCAGGCTGTGCAGAGGGCGGTTGCTGACAAGGGTCGTACTATCAGGGTTCCTGTCCACATGACGGAGAAGATCCGGAAGGTCTCCAGGGCATACAACGAGCTTTCCGTGGAGTTCGAGCGGGAGCCCATGGAAGAAGAAGTCGCCAGGCGCCTCGGGTGGGAGCTCGAAGAGGTTCGCCTCACCATGAGCGCCATGCCAGACGCCACGAGCCTGGATCAACCGGTCTCCACCGAAGATTCCGCCTCGCAGCTCGGGGACTTCATCGAGGACGACAGGGTCTCCGACACCCCTGACACCGTGATGCGGGAGATGGAGACCGCCCATCTGAAGGAAGCCATAGAGCGTCTGCCCAACAGGGCTCGCTACGTGCTGGTCCGCCGCTACGGACTCGACGACCGCGAACCAGCAACCCTCGCCGAACTCGGCGAAGAACTGGACATTTCGCGCGAGCGGGTGCGCCAGCTCCAGCGCGAGGCCGAGCGCATCCTCAAAAGTGGCGAATACGGTCGCGTTCTGCGCGACGCCGTCGCCTGAAAGCGATCCATAACCTCTAACTTTCGAAAGGGGCCGGGAATCGCGTCCGGCCCCTTTTACATGCCCATCGCCTTCTGCCATCCCGGTAGCCCATGAAGCGCGGCGTGGACATCGTTTTTCCAGCCTCCGCGACTGCCTTCGCGCTTGTCTCGGCGGCGACCGGGGCTGGCCTGTTCTCTGTATTGGATAGGTGGATACTCGGTGCGAGCCAGCGGATCTCCCTCGATTTGTTGGATAGATTCAGCGGCTTCTTCTCGTTGGCTGGCAGCCTGGAGGTGATCGGGGCGGCTTTGGTCTTGCTGCTCCTAATTCTCGTCTTGACGGGACGCCGAAGGCTTGCGGTGCGTTTATTGGCCGCGTTCGTCGTCACCGGATTGGTGGAACTGGGTATGAAGTTCTTCCTATCGGTGCCGCCGATGCCGGATGTGGCGGCCAGGATGGCCGACCCGACGCCGCTCGTGGCTTTCGAATACCCGTTTCCGTACCCAAGCGGCCACACGCTTCGTTCGATTCTCGTCTTTGGGGCGATATTCGTCCTGTGGAAAAATGGGATCTCACGGACGGTACTTGCGATCTTCATCTCCAGCATGGCGCTCAGCCGCGTATACCTCGGGGTTCACTGGACATCGGATGTGGTCGGGGGCGCACTGCTCGGCATCGCCGGGCTCGCGTGGGTACTTCGTCCAGGAAAGGAATGATCGTGAGATCCCGGTTGCGTATGACTGCTTGAAGCCCGAAGCCTACGAGGCGCACTTGGCGCAGCGACCGTGCAGGGTGATCTCGTGCCAATCCGTGACGAAGCCGGTCTCGCGCTCCACCTGCAGGGCCAGATACTCCATAAGCTCTTCGTTGAACTCGATGACGTTGCCGCACACCTCGCAGCGGGCATGGTGGTGCATCCGCTCCGTCGCAAGCTCGTAGCGAGAGTACCCCTCCCCGAAGTCGTCCTTTCGCACGATGCCAAGCTCGGTCAAGAGATCCAGCGTCCTGTAGACCGTGGAGAGGCCCATCTCCGGATGCCCGTGCTTGACCCGGTCGTAGATCTCCTCCGCCGAAAGATGGCGTTCACCCTCCAGCTCGTGCGCGATCACACGCCGCTGGTTCGTCAGCCTGTATCCCCGACTCTTGAGTATCTGCTCGAACTCGACCATGCACTAAGTCTATTCCCGAAGTTGGTCAGGATCAAGAATCAATCTTGAAGAAGTCTGGAAGCCTCAGCCGTGAGAGGATTTGCCCTTCTCCGGCTTGCTACCGAAGGTGCGCTTGCGCCCGCCCGGCCACCAGTTCCAGTCGCCCAGGATGCGCATGGTCGCGGGGACGAGGAGGATGCGGATGATGGTGGCGTCCACGAACACGGCAACGGCAAGTCCGAGGCCCACGGCTTTGGTGATAATGATGCCCGTGAAGGAGAATGCTCCAGTGACGACGATGATGATCGCAGCCGCAGATGTGATTATTCCTGCCGTCGCCACGAGACCCTTCGCCACGCTCGCGGTATTGGAGTCGCCGTTCTCGTAGGCTTCGCGGATGCGGGAGAGCAGGAAGACCTCGTAGTCCATCGAGACCCCGAACACCGTGCAGAACATCAGGATGGGGAGCGTGGCGTCCACGAATCCAAGCGGTGTGAAGTTGAGGAGGCCCGAGAGGTTGCCATCCTGGAACACGAACACCATCGCCCCGAAGCTCGCCGTCAGGCTGAGGATGTTCACTACCACGGCTTTGAGTGGGATGAACACGGAGCGGAAGGTGAGGAACAGGATCAAATACGTCACCGTCAGCACGAACGCCGCGGCGAAGGGCGCGTCGCCGTACAGGCTGGAGATGAAGTCTTTCTGCCCGGCGGAGAGGCCGCCGACCAGAAAGCTCGACCCATCAGGCGGCTGCACTGACCTGACTTCATCCACTGCGGCACGCGCCTCCTCCGTGTACGGGCTCGCCTTCGGCACCGCTCGCAGCAGGGTCCTGTCACCTGCTGAATAGAAGCCGAGTGCGTCCCGGATCTCCTCAGAGTCGCGGGCCTCCGGCGTCTTCAGGAAGTTCGCAACGCCCTCTGGCGTCACGTCGCCTTCAGGTGAGATGCCGGATGGGAGATCCGGAACCTTCCGATCCACCTCTTCCGCAACGCGCTGCTCGACTTCGGCCCGGATACGCCCCTCGGCCCCACGTACCTCTTCCTCGACCTTTGGCCCTACTTTGGCCCGGATTTGCTCTTCCGTACCTGGCGGGATGGTTCCGTACTGGGCCCGCACATCGTCGAGTTGCTGCTGCACCGCAATGTCTGTCTGCTTCCGGATTTGGGCCTGAATCTGCTCCTCGACGAGCCCATTCACCCGCTTTCCTGCCTCGGTTTCGGCCTTCTTGCGGGCTTCAGCCACCTGCGTGGCGTATTCGCGGGCGCCGTCCGCCCCGATGGTGTACAGGCTCTCGACGCTGGCCACGCCGTCCTTGCCCTCGATGCGGTCTCCGAGTTTCCCGATGGCCGCGAGACCTTCGGCGCTGGCTGGAGTATCTGGGAGGGTTGAGATCACCTCCATCGGGTTCAGGTCTGCGTAGTCGAAATCCTTCTTCAGAACGTCATCCCCGGCGCGAGATTCGTACTTGTCTGGCAGCACGCTGGCCTCGGGGATGCCGACCCGCATGTGGCCCACGGGGTAGAGCAGCCCGGCGAGCATCACGGCGACTATGAAGAGTACGATCACCGGGTGCCGCATCACAATTTCTGCGCTTCGGCTCCAGAAGCCGATTCCGGGCGTGACGCCGCGGCGGCGCACGGAGAGGGCGTTGATGCGATGCCCGATGATGCCGAGCGACGCGGGCAAGAGCGTCAGGGCCGCGGTCACCGAGACGAATACCACGATCACACCCGCAACGCCGATGGATCGCATGAACATGAAAGGGAAGAAAAGCAACCCGGAAAGCCCAATTAGCACAGCAGTCCCCGAGAAGAATATGGACCTCCCCGCGGTCGCGACCATCCGGGGTATGGCTTCGGGGACAGGGTAATGTTCCAGTTCTTCCCTGAAGCGGCTCACGGCGAACAGCGCGTAATCTATGCCGAGGCCGAGGCCGAGCATGGTCGAGATCGTCAAGACGAACACCGACATGTCGTATGCGCCCGCCACGAAGTAAAGCGTCGCCAGCGCCGTCAGTACGCTGACGCCCCCGATCACGACAGGGATGGACGCGGCTACCAGCGTGCCGAATGCGATAACCAGTATGACCAGCGCAAACGGGAAGGCGTACTTCTCAGCCCGCTTTATATCCTGGTTGCTCGCCTCCGTTATGTCCTGGTACACGGCTGGAGCCCCGGTCACGTAGGTTTTCATGGAGCCGGATCGGACGTGATTCCTGACTTCGGCCACCAGATCCTCGGTCTCCTCGGAGGAGACGTTGAAGCTGACGAGCGCGTAGCTTTTCTTCCCATCCTCGGAGATGAAACGCGGGTCTTCGGAGTCCGAGTACGCAGTCACCTGCTCCGTCTCGCGCATATCTTGAAGCCCCTGGAGGGCGGCGGATTCGCGCCGCTGGAACTCATCGCCCTTCGCAGGTAGGCCGTCGCCGTCGAAAACGATGGTCAGGGTCGCCGGGGAGACGCCGAACTCATCGGACATCAGATCCTGCACCCTCTCGGCCTCGGAGTTCGCGCCCTCGAACCCGCCGCCTTTTAGCCTGCTACCGAGATTCGGGGCGAGGAACGCGCTTACAACGACCAGCACTGCCCATGCGAGCACCACCGCCACGCGGTAGCGGTAGGTAAATTCACCCAGACGATGAAAAATTCTCACGGGTCTAAGAAGCCTCTTCGGGGAGCGCGGTCATACTGCAATGTTACCGGAGAGAGACCGGAAGTATGAGGTTCCGATCACAGCTACCTGGCACCAAACTGAAATTTTCAGAGGCTACAATACAGTCAGGTTAGTGAAAGGAGTTTCGATGGAGGAGCAAGATCTGCCTCGGTATGTCTGCGGGTCTCCTGTACGCGTTTTCGTGGATGTGGAGCACGAGCGAGGCATAAAGTTCGTACAAGCCAAATTCCAACACGAAACCTGGGATAGAGTGGCAATCAACTGCAGTGGATTCACTAAGCATAACTTGTTCTTCAAGCCTCGGTTTTTCCCGCGGCGCGCACGGGTAATGCTGACAAGCCAGCAGCCGATGATGGCTGATTATTCGGGTTGGTACCAGTTGGAGCAACTGAAGGTGGAAGATGGCAACAAGAACTGGCACGAGATCGATCCTTATCCGAGGCAACGATTCTACGTAGAAGAGAAGCCCGGACGACCCCACGAGACGAATGTGCGCCAATACAAGCAGGGCGAAGAATTGAGCCTGGAAGTGGAAGCTTCCCACGAGAAAGGTGTGGACAGAGTCCGGATACAATTCTCTGGCGGCTACGGATATCAGCAAGATTACATCCATTTTTCAGGCAGCGGCGATGGTAGTACAGAGTGCAGGATACACCTCAACAGGCGCATCAACGATTCACAAGAGCCCGGACGTTACCGAGCCTACAAAATGGAGGTACGTCCTCGACAAACGGCTCTCGACCGAAGGCTCAACCCCCGACCTATAGAACGTACGGTTTCGTTAAACCCGCCTATAGTATTTGAGGTCGTGAAGAACGAGGATCTTACACGCAATACAGTGCCCAAACCCCATAACTGGGGGTTCTCGGACTGAGGCTACGAGGACGATCTTTGTCACACCAAGCCACGGAGGATCTGGACTATGAATTCGTACTTCGTAAGACACACGAAGGCCTTGCGTGTAAGGGATGAAGACCTGAAAGGGCTCTGGGACGACGACCGCATTGCGGTGCATTACCCTGATCCTGGAGGCCATCTCGCCGAGCAGGACAGTGAGAGTACCGACCCCGAGCACTACGAGCGAACCGGCAAGAAGGCTATGAACTGCCTCCGGAACCTCTCGGAATCCGGCGGCTACGTCTGGGCCGAAAGCTTCGTCTCCGACGACGGCGCGGCGAAGATTGGCTTTATCGAGCCGGGCACCAAAATACAGCTAACTACTGACCCTCAAGTGGCAATCGACGCTCGCTGGGATCTGCGCGGACGCCAGGAAGACTTCCCGAGGCGCAGCAACGGCAACCCTGCAGTGCTCAAGACACTGAAGTTCTCACCGACGAAGTCTGTGGGACGCCAAGAGCAGATGGGGCTCAGGGCGGGCAAACCTCGCCAGGGAACCATCGCACGCTGGAAATGCGGTACTCGCCTTGCGGATCTAGTCAAAGGGCGCACTCCAGAGGAGGAATGGTCCAACCTCTTTACCGAGCAGCAAGAAGCAGCTTGCGCCGAGTTCCTACGGTTGCGACAACATAGAAATGACCTCCCCAAGTTGCGCTACCTGCTGCTACCGGTGGGAAGGACACTCAAGGACATAGATGTCTACGCTCTTGCCGAGGACAGCCAGAAGATTTTCGCTCAAGTCACTTACCACCTACGCGACTCGAGCGGATTTGCTGATAAGGTCAGCAGACTACAGGCATACGACGATGATGGAGGGCATCTAGTGTTCTTCGGACGAGGTGACGGTCCTCCAGCCGAAGACGGGATGAAGTTCGTCTCTGTTGATGACGTGATGCATTGGATAGAAGGCGAATCACAGGAGTACCGTACTGCCCTCTTCAGCAACTGAACAATCCCAAGCAGACCGTGCGTAGCGGTTTCGTGCAAAAGTGTGTCAATCAGCCTTCCGGGTAACGGGAGCCTTGCGGGGCAGCGTCATGGTGAGCAACAGCCCCATGATGGGCAGGGCCACCATGACGAGCATGGTAGTCGTGAGGTCGTATCTGTCCGCGACGTGCCCGAGGACTGGCGCACCGAGGCCACCGAGCCCGATGGAGAGGCCCATCGTGATGCCTGCCGCGAGGCCGATCCTGCCTGGCAAATACTCCTGTCCCATCACCACGGTGATGCCGAAGGTGCCTATGGTGAAAGCCCCGATCAGGGCGAGCACGGCCATCCCCACTATGGGACCGCAAAGCGTGAACAGATAAACGAACGGCCCGAGCAACAGCATCGAAGTACCAAGCACGGCCCGTCTCCCGACGCGGTCGGCTATCGGCCCCATTAGAAGCGTCCCGACGGCCCCGCTGGCTAGCATCACGGTGAGCGCGGCGTTTCCGAAGGCGGGCGTCGTGCCGAGTACCCGCTCGTAGTACGAAGCAACGAAAGCCACAAGCCCGAAGTACAGGAACGATCTCAGCACGACAACCCCGACCATCCGCGCAAACGGTCCCCACGCCTCAGGGTGATCGAAGATCTCGCCTGTTCCGCCGTCCGTGTATTCCGGCTGGAAACCGCGCAGGCGCTGAAGATCGAATATCAGAACGGCGGCCATGAGGCTGGCTGGCAGCACCAGGAAAAGCGTCCCGGGCAGCCCAAAGATAAGGACGAGCGGTGTGGCGAGGACGGGGCCGATTGCGAACCCCGCGTTGCCCCCGACCGAGAAGAAGCTCATCCCGCGCGCCCGGCCCGCGCCCGAGACGTAGTTGGCGAAGCGGGCGGCCTCGGGATGGAATGCAGCTACCCCTATCCCACTGAAGACCACGCAGAGCAGCATCAAGGGGAAGTCCGGGGCGACGCCAACGAGCGAGAGCCCGAGGCCGGCCACGAACACGCCGAGCGGCATGAGGATCGGGAGCGGCTGCCTGTCTGAGAATATGCCGAAAAGCGGCTGCACCACTGAAGAACTCACGGTCGAAGCAAGAACCAGCGCACCGGCGGCGGCCAACGTGAGCCCGCGTTCGGCCACCAGGAACGGGATGAGCGCGGCCACCGCACCTTGGTTTACGTCGGTGAACAGATGCCCGCCGGAGAGGACTGCCATCGCCCGCCGGTCCACTCCTTTTTTGGAGATCCCACTCAATAGAAGACTCTTTTCGAAGAAGGAATCAGGCTCTCCAAAAATACTATCAGCCTTCTGAGACCTCGTATGGCGCCGTGGCCCAGACGCGGACGCTACGCAGGTCCCAGACCACCCCGACCGCAGCGTCCACCATATCCCGCGCCGCCTCCACGGGATCTCCTGGGGTGGGACGACCGCTCCGGGGCGGGGATATCTTCACCACCGCGCCTGGCTCCGTGCCGCCAAGTTCGGCGGCCTTGCGTAGCGCGTCCCGGAATCCGCCGACCTCGTCAACGAGGCCGAGGTCCCCGGCCTCCGCGCCGGTCCACACGCGTCCACCCGCTATGCGTTCCAGGAATTCGAGATCCATCTCCCTGCCGTTGGATACCCGGTCCTTGAACTCGTCATAGAAATGGCCGAGCTGTACCCTGAGGACTTCGAGTTCATCGGAAGTGGGCGGGCGGCTGGGGTCCATGAGGCCAGCGTGCGCGCCCCTATCCAGGGCGACGGGGTTGACGCCGAGCTTCTCGTACAGGCCGGTGGTGATGGGCCTGGTGATGATGACGCCGATGGAGCCGGTTATGGTGGTCCTTCGGGCTATGATGTGATCCGCGGATGCGGAGACGTAGTAGCCGCCAGAGGCCGCCGTGGCGCCCATCAGGACGACCACTGGTTTCTTCGCGCTGATGCGCTGGACTTCGCGCCAGATGAGATCCGAAGCAAGCGCATCCCCGCCGCGAGAATCCACGTGGAAAAGCACGACTGCAACCCGCCGATTCTTCTCCGCCAGGCGCAGCGCCGAGATCACTGACTCGCTCCCCGCCTGCTCGCCCCCAAGCAGGGGAAGTGGAACAGGCAACTTCCGGCTCCGCCCCCGAACTATGGCCCCTGACAGGCTCACCAGCCCGATCCGACGCCGCGCATAAGCCCTGTACGGCGCCCGCAACGCCCGCTGCGCCCTCCCCCACTCCGCGAGCGCCACGCGCCCATCCGCCCCAAGCCTCTCCGCCAGCTCGTCCTCATAGCACACGCCGTCGATGAGTTCCTCTTCCATAGCCTCCCTGGCCGAGTAAGGTGCGTGATCTACCTTCGCCCTCACCTCGTCTGGGTCCATTTTTCTGCCATCGGAGATAGCTTCCACCAGCACTGAGAAGCGGGCTTCGAGGAGGCGTTCGGCCTGTTCGCGGGCTTCTTCAGAGAAGTCGTTGCGGGTAAACGCATCCCCGGCTGATTTGTATGGGGAAACGGCGATCACCTCCGCCTCCACCCCGACGCTTTTGAGCGCATCCTTCAAGAAATTCACCCTGGTTCGCACCCCCGTCACGTTCACTGTCGAGACGGGAGAGGCATGCACCTCGTCGGCGGCGCACGCCAGGTAGTAGGTCCGGGTGTCAGGCTCGGTCAGGTACGCGACGACCCTGCCGCCGCGCTCCTGGTAGCGTGAGATCTCACGCCTCAACTCTTCGATGGCCGTCCAGTCGGCGTTCAGGTCGCGGATGCGCAAGATGACGCCCCGAGGTCGGCCATCGGTGGCGATGCGGTCCAGTCGCGCACGGAATCCTTCCAGGCTCGGCGCGGTTGGACCGGGTGAGATGCGGCGGCGCAGGAAGCCAACGCGCGGCTCGAACTCGGGGAGCGCACCTGTAACTTCCAGCCAGACGTAATCCGGCGGTCGGCCCAGGAGGCGCACCCGGACGTTGCGCAACCAGCGCCACAAGTTAGCCAGGGCGGTGAAAAACAGCGACATACTGCGGATATGGTACACCGGGGTCGAAGATTTGCCGTGTGCTAAACTCCAAAACAGGAATGGTTATTGGTCGAGTATTTGGGAAGAGTGATGATCGGAGCGCCTGAAGGAGACATCCGGGACAAGTTCCGCAGGTCGGGGTACACCCTGACCTCGCAGCGGCGGGCGGTGCTCGACGCGCTGGAGGAGGCGGGCGGGCATCCCTCGACCGAGGACGTTTATCTCATAGTCAAGCGGAAGAACCCGCGCGTGGCCCTCGGCACCGTCTATCAGGCGCTAGCCGTACTGGAGGAAATCGGGATCATCACCTCCAAACACTGGGCCGAAACCCCGACCCGCTACGACCTGAACCTGAGGCCGCACCTGGATATCCGGTGCACAGGCTGCGGCGCGGTCTCCGAAGTTCCCGGCGTTGCGCTCGGGGATCTGGGGGCCGAGATCCAGCACAACACCCCTTACGAGGTCCACAACACGACGCTAGTAGTCGAGGGCCTCTGCCCCACCTGCCAGCGGGGCTGAACCTACCGCCCGAGCCTGCCGTAATCGCGGGCCGAGACCACGGACATCCCTGAACCATCCCGCAACATGTAGCCGTCCTCATCCAGGAAAAGCACGTGCGTGGCGGGAACTGACACGTCATCCTGAATGACTTCTCCCCACTCCACCCAGACCTGCCGAACTTCGTCCGAGGCAAGGATCTCCTCTTCGAGCGTCCTGTCCTGCGCGCTGCTGATGACCATAGCGCCCTCCTCGAACTCCCCCCTTACCTCTTCGAGTGCCTCCCTGAGGTTCACACTTCCTCCATCCACCGCCGCGCGGCCCGCCGAAAGATTCCGCTGGTCAGGTTACCAGCATGATGGCCCCACGGCTGGCGCGGGCCAGCTTCACGCATTAGGATATTTTTGTGGACCTGACGTTCAAGAACGACCGGGGCGAAGTCTTCCCGCACACTACGGAGAGCTGGGAGGAGACCATCGAGGTCGCCCATCTCTATGGCTACGACGGGCCGCGGCGGTTAAACGCGCCCCAGCCTGGGGAGGACATTCTTGACGAAGAGGCAGCCGCGCTGGCCGAAGCCCTAGAACGGGCTGTGAGGGAGGATCTCGGGGAGCATTCCGTGATGGCGGATTTCGCCGCGCTGCTTCGTGGTGGCGGTGTGATCGTGGAGGAGGGATGATTTGCATCCCTTTACCGGAACTACGACCGGGATTACTCTAGAATTACGTGATGCTTGCGGGGAGCGTGAAGATCCCGTGATGATTCCAGTGTCGAGAGTGGGGCGATGATGAGCGGGGAATCCAGGAACCCGACGGAAGAGCTGGCGGATCAGCTAGAGGCTGCTGATTCCCTGATCGAAAGCCTGGAGGGCGAAGTCGCCAACCTGCGCGTTGACCTCGAAAGGGCGACGGTCGCGCTGAAGGCGGCCCAGGAGGAAGTTGCGGCCAGGGGCCGTGCCCTTGCCAGGCGGCAAACCTCGCCGACGGACGCCGATGAAAGCGTGGTCGAGCTACGCGAAGAATTGAGCCGACTGCGGATGGAGAGCGCAGACGAGCAGCTCAGGCTCCGCAACGAACACATCAGCGAGACCGCCGACATGCGCAAGGAACTTGAGGAACGGCGCCGCTGGGACGAAGAGTTCTCCAGCTCGGAAGAACGTTTTGAGACGCTCAAAGAAGAGGCAAAGCGGGAGCGAGAGGCGATTGAGGCGAGCCACACCGCCGAGCTCGAGGCGGCCAGGGAAGCCTCGGAGCGGTGGGAAGAGGAATTGCGGGAGGGATACCGCAACCTGGAGGAACGACACGCCGGGGAAGTCCGGGAACTGCGCCGGGAGATGGAGCAGCAGAGGATTGACCTCGAAAGCAAACTGCGGGCTGACTTCGAGGGCCGATTGTCCGAGGAGCGCCAGACGACGGGTGAAGGCCAGGAGGCCGCCCTGCAGGCGCTTAGGAGCGCATCTGCCGGTCGGCAACTGGAACTCCAGAAAGACTACCAGGCTGTCATCGAAAACCAGCAGGGTGAGATCGAGATGCTCCGCAAGGAACTCGAAGCGAAATCCCGCGAAGCCGAGGAACGCCGCAAGACCGCGCTGCGGGAGGTCAAGGTCGTCGCGGAGAAACGCGAGCGCGACCTTCACCGCGCGCACGCATCCAGATTGAACCAGGCGAACGAGGCGGCGAACCGGCGGTTCGCATCTCTCCAGGCCCAGCGGGAGGCGGATAACGCAGCCCTCAGAACGCGCGGCGCCGAGGAAGTGGCCCGTACCCGGCGGCAGTACGAAGAACGTCTGGCGGCCGAGGACGAGCGCCGCAAGGCCGAGACGTTGGCCCTGGAAGAACAACTGGAGGGCCTGAAGATGCAGCGCGAGTCCGAGGTCCGGCTATACGGCGGACGGCTACAGGAGATCGAAACGTCGCGCCTGGCAGACAAGCAGGATTACGAAGCGGACCTGGAAAGGAACCGATCCGCGCATGCGGAGGAAAACTCCGGCCTGGAGGAACGCATCGCGGGGCTGGAGGAGGCGCTCGACGAAGTGGAAGACACCCATGCGCAGCGGAGATCCCAGCTCGAAACCCAAATCTCGGAGCTGGAAGCGGCGCTCGTTCAGGCGGTAGCGAATCGCGCCGAGGAAAGATCCAACCTGGAGGCCCGGGCAACGGAACTGGAGGCGGAACTCCGCATTTCGGAAGAACAACGGGAAGAAGAGAGGAACCGGCTGGAGACGCACGCCGCTGAGTTAGAGGCGCATGCGGCTGATCTGGAAGCGGCGTTGGATCAGGCCGGAGAAACCGGGGCCACTGAAAGATCCCGCCTCGAAGGCCGCATCGCGGAGCTGGAAGCGGCGCTCGGCGCGGCCGAACATGCCGGTACGGCTGGCGCGGAGCAGAGATCCTACCTGGAAAGGCGCGTCGAAGAGTCGGAGGAGGCACTCAGTGAGACAGAGGGGCTTCGCGAGGCAGAGAGGTCCAGGCTCGAGGATCGCATAACCGAGCTGGAATCGGCGCTGGAGAGGTCCGAGTCAGAGCGGGAAGAAGCGATCAGAGAATTCGAGAACGCTGCGCCGCTCGACGTACCCGTGGCCGAAGATCGTTCGGAGGATCTCGATGAGTCGGAGGCGGCGCGATCGCTTGCGGAGGAGCGCATCCAGACCCTCGAAGCCCAGCTAATCGAAATCAGGGAAGAGAACGAGCGCTTCTCAGCGGAACTGACGGTTGCCAGGCAGGAAAGTGGGCGCACGTCGGCGGACCTCGAAGATGTGAGGCAGGAGAGCGCGCGCACCACGGAGGAACTGGCGGCAGTCAGGCAGGAGTACGAGCGCACTTCGGCGGAACTGGAGGATGCGAGGGAGGGTTTGCGGCGGGCCTCGGACCCAGAGCGGCGGCTACGGGCAGGCATGGAGTTGTTCAACACCAGCGAACACGCGAGGAACGTGGCTTCGATCTCCAAGAGCTTCGGCCTCCCAAGAGTCCACGCCGGAATGGGGGGCGGAGATCCCTCAGGCAAGCCGACTTTCACGTTCGTGTGGTCCGAGATGGGATGGCGCCGTTATGTTTCAGATCCCACGGACGGCGTCGATGGCCCGAGGGTCTACCTGATCGGGGACGGCGACGAACCGGCTGACCTGCAAGGGCAGGAGACGGAACCCAACGCCCGCATGGACGCCCGCGGACGCCTCACGCTCGGCATCCAGGCCCGCTGAAGCTTACCCGCAGAGTACCGCGCTCACCCCTTGCGGGCACGCTGGCGGCGAATGTGGGCCTGGTTGTATTCGTAGAATCCTTTGCCCCGCCTGGCCCCGATGAAGGCGGAGATGGTAGCGACGACCAGGATAAGTATGGTCTGCGCGGCGCGTATGTGCGGGAACGGGTCATTCTGACTATTCAGGGCAAGCAAATTCAAGGCTGGCGACACCAAGAACAGGGCAAGAACCACGATCAGGCCATGCAGTTCATGCCTCGATGTCGCCCGGTAACCTGCGGCCATCCCCCCAAAGTA
>JAABUR0100001813.1_pt1 | contig 36023 bp, 31 predicted proteins | sample 5560091 | NCBI WGS metagenome assembly JAABUR01 (sample SAMN10711879, study PRJNA513375) | rock metagenome | isolation source: Antarctica rocks | place: Antarctica: Victoria Land, University Valley sud | reverse complement strand
TGTCGCCGGCCTGCCCGTCGTCGAGCAGCTTGCGGAACATCTCGACGCCGGTGACCGTGGTCTTGCTCGAGGTCGGGCGGATGCCGACGATCTCGACTTCCTCCTGCACCTTGACCTTGCCACGCTCAATCCGGCCGGTGACGACCGTGCCACGACCGGTGATGGTCATGACGTTCTCGACCGGCATCAGGAACGGCTTCTCGATCTCACGAACCGGCTCGGGGACGTTCTCGTCCACGGCGTTCATCAGCTCCATGACCTTCTCGGCCCATTCGGCGTCGCCCTCGAGTGCCTTGAGCGCGGAGACCCGGATGACCGGGGCGTCGTCGCCGTCGAATTCCTGGCTGGAGAGAAGCTCGCGTACCTCGAGCTCGACGAGCTCCAGGATCTCCTCGTCATCGACCATGTCCGCCTTGTTCAGCGCAACGACGATGTACGGCACGCCTACCTGGCGAGCGAGCAGCACGTGCTCACGCGTCTGGGGCATCGGGCCGTCGGTCGCCGCGACCACGAGGATCGCTCCGTCCATCTGAGCCGCGCCGGTGATCATGTTCTTGATGTAGTCGGCGTGACCCGGAGCATCGACGTGCGCGTAGTGCCGCTTCTCGGTCTGGTACTCGACGTGAGCAATGTTGATCGTGATCCCGCGCGCCTTCTCCTCCGGCGCAGCGTCGATCTGATCAAAGGCTGCCGCCGTGTTGAGCGTCGGGAACTTGTCATGCAGAACCTTCGAGATCGCCGCGGTCAAGGTGGTCTTGCCGTGGTCGATGTGCCCGATGGTGCCGACATTGACGTGCGGCTTCGTCCGGTCGAACTTCGCCTTCGCCACAGTGGTAGTCCTCTCCTTGGTTTCTCTTCAGACGTACTGAAAGTTGGTGTGCTTGCGTCTAGTACCTGTGCTTATGGCTCGGTTCCCGGCTCGCTCCGCTCCTCGGGCCGTGGACGGCCCTGCGATGCTCACTCCCCGTTCACCTTCGCAATGATCTCCTTGGCCACGTTCGTTGGAACTTCTGCGTACGAGTCGAAGACCATCGAGTAACTGGCCCGACCCTGGGTACGGCTGCGCAGATCGCCCACGTAGCCGAACATCTCTGACAGCGGGACCGTCGCGCGGACTACCCGCGCTCCGCCCCGCTCCTCCATGGTCTGGATCTGCCCACGGCGGGAGTTGAGGTCGCCGATGACATCGCCCATGTAGTCCTCGGGAGTGACGACTTCCACGGCCATCATCGGCTCGAGCAGTGCCGGGCTGGCCATTTGGACAGCCTTCTTGAGCACCATGGAGCCGGCGACCTTGAAGGCCATCTCCGAGGAGTCCACCTCGTGGTACTGCCCGTCGACCAGGGTGAGCTTGATGTTGACCAGCGGGTAACCGGCGAGGATGCCGTACTGCATGGCGTCCTGGGCCCCGTGGTCCACCGAGGGGATGTATTCCTTGGGGATCCGGCCACCGCTGACCTTGTTGACGAATTCGTACGGGTGCTGCACGCCGTCGGCATCGCTGGCCAGGGGCTCGATGTTGACCAGTACTTTGGCGAACTGTCCCGAGCCACCGGTCTGCTTCTTGTGCGTGTAGTCGACCTTGTCAACCGCGCGACGAATGGTCTCGCGGTAGGCAACCTGGGGCTTGCCGACGTTGGCCTCGACCCGGAACTCACGGCGCATCCGGTCGACCAGCACCTCGAGGTGCAGCTCACCCATCCCCGCGATGATGGTCTGGCCGGTCTCCTCGTCGTTCTGGACCTGGAAGGTCGGGTCCTCCTCGGCCAGCTTCTGGATCGCGATGGACAGCTTCTCCTGGTCACCCTTGGTCTTGGGCTCGATGGCCACCGAGATGACCGGGGCCGGGAAGGTCATCGACTCGAGGATCACCGGCGAGTTCGGATCACACAGGGTGTCGCCCGTGGTCGTCTGCTTCATGCCGTTGACGGCCACGATCTCGCCGGCACCGACGCCCTGGCGCTCCTCGCGCTTGTTGGCATGCATCTGGTAGATCTTGCCGACCCGCTCCTTGCGGTCCTTGGTGCTGTTGAGCACCGGGGATCCCGAGGTGAGCTTGCCGGAATAGACCCGGATGTAGGTGAGCTTGCCGAGATGCTGGTCGGTCTGGATCTTGAAGGCCAGAGCGGAGAACGGCTCGTCCTCGTCGGCGTGCCGCAGTACCTCGGTCTCGCCGTCCAGCGCGGTGCCGACGATGGCCTCGATGTCCAGCGGGCTGGGCAAATAGTCGACGACCGCGTCGAGCATGGGCTGGACGCCCTTGTTCTTGAACGCCGAACCGCAGACGACCGGATTCAACTTGCTCTCGATCGTCGCGGCACGAATAGCCTTCTTGAGCTGCGAGACGCCGATGTCCTCGCCGCCCAGGTAGGCCTCCATCAACGTGTCGTCGAACTCCGCGACAGTTTCGATCAGCTTCGTGCGCCAGGTCGCGGCGTCCTCGGCCAGATCAGCCGGGATGGGCTCGACCTCGTAGTCCTCGCCCAGGGCGGTCTCTCCGCGCCAGGTCAGGGCATGCATCTCGACCAGGTCGACGACGCCGATGAAGTCACCCTCGTTGCCGATCGGGAGCTGCAGAACCGCAGGGGTCGCATTGAGCCGGTCGACCATCATCTCGATGCAGCGGAAGTAGTTGGCACCGGTGCGATCGAGCTTGTTGACGAAACACATCCGGGGTACGTGGTACTTGTCGGCCTGCCGCCAGACGTTCTCGGTCTGCGGCTCGACGCCGGCAACCCCGTCGTAGACGGCCACGGCGCCGTCGAGGACGCGCAGCGAGCGTTCCACCTCGACGGTGAAGTCGACGTGCCCGGGTGTGTCGATGATGTTGATGGTGTGATTGGTCCACTCGCAGGTGGTCGCTGCGGAGGTGATCGTGATTCCGCGCTCCTGCTCCTGCTCCATCCAGTCCATGGTGGCCGCGCCATCGTGGACCTCACCGATCTTGTAGTTGATCCCGGTGTAGTAGAGGATCCGCTCGGTCGTGGTGGTTTTGCCCGCGTCGATATGGGCCATGATCCCGATGTTGCGGGTTCTGGCCAGGGCGTCGCTGTTGGCTACCACGTGTGTTACTTCTCTTCCTGCTCGTCGTCTCTAGTTGTCTGTCGTCTTTGCTGCTGTGGTGCTGCTGGTATGCCCGGGGCTACCAGCGGTAGTGGGCGAAGGCCTTGTTGGCGTCGGCCATCTTGTGGGTGTCCTCGCGCCGCTTGACCGCCGCGCCGAGCCCGTTGCTGGCATCGAGCAGCTCGTTCATCAGGCGCTCGGTCATCGTCTTCTCCCGGCGAGCCCGGCTGTACTGGATGAGCCAACGCAGGCCGAGGGTGGTGCTGCGGGTCGGACGTACCTCGACCGGCACCTGGTAGGTCGCCCCACCCACGCGCCGGCTCTTGACCTCGATCGCGGGCTTCACGTTCTCCAGCGCGCGCTTGAGGGTGATCACCGGATCGGCGTCACTCTTGGCTTGGCAGCCAGCCAGGGCCCCGTAGACGATGCTCTCGGCGACCGAGCGCTTCCCGTCCACCAGGACCTTGTTGATCAGCTGGGTCACGAGTGGCGAGCTGTAGACCGGGTCGGCCACGAGGGGGCGCTTGGGCGCGGGTCCTTTACGCGGCATCTCAGCTCTTCTCCTTCTTCGCGCCGTACCGGCTGCGAGCCTGCTTGCGGCCCCGGACACCCTGGGTGTCCAGCGAACCACGGATGATCTTGTAGCGGACGCCGGGCAGGTCCTTCACCCGGCCGCCGCGCACGAGCACGATCGAGTGCTCCTGCAGGTTGTGTCCCACGCCGGGGATGTAGGCAGTGACCTCGACGCCACTGGCGAAGCGCACCCGGGCGACCTTGCGCAGCGCGGAGTTGGGCTTCTTGGGTGTCGTCGTATAGACGCGCGTGCAGACCCCACGGCGTTGGGGAGAGCCCTCGAGGGCCGGAGTCTTGGTCTTCTTGACCTTGTCCTCGCGGCCCTTGCGGACCAACTGGTTGATCGTCGGCATGGGTGCTGCGATCTCCTGCTCTGCTCGGTGATGCGTCTGGGTCGGTCGCTGCCGTGCGGGTTCATCCGACCCCCGCGGTCGGGTGTGTCGGACCACTCGACGCGCACGGCAGGAACCGGATCTAGTTTTGTCGTGGGTGACATGTCGCGTGCTCGGCTGAGTGGTTCAAGCCCGATGGTGCTGGCACCTGATCCCCCGCGGCCCCCGTCACGGGGAGCCACACACGGACATGGCCCGAGTCACCCCGGGCACGAGGTACGACTTTACCGAATGGATTCACGCCGGTCAAAGTCGGCCCCGTCACGTTCAGATCTCGTAGGCTCGTCTGCGTGCCGACGCGCCACGTCGGCGCACATCCAGCCGCTATCGATGGAGGACAGCAATGCCCAAAGCGTACGGATTCGCCCAGTACGGCGGCACCCAGGTCCAGGAGGTCCTCGACATCGACATGCCGGCGCCCGGCGCCGGCGAGTTGCTCGTGGCGGTACGTGCGGCCGGCGTCAACCCGGTGGACTGGAAGATCCGCGAGGGCTTCCTGGCCGAGGTCATGCCGCTGGAGCTACCTGCGGTTCTCGGCCGCGAAGTCGCCGGAGTCGTCGAGCAGGTCGGACAGGATGTCGAAGCCTTCTCGGTCCATGACGAGATCCTCGGCACCGTCGCACCTGGATCGGGTGGCTATGCCGAATACACGTTGGTGACGGCAGGCGGTGCGACCAGGAAGCCGCCTCAAGTGTCCTTCACCGACGCCGCGGCCCTGCCCGTCGCCGCGGGCACCGCCTTCGACGCCGTGCGCCAGCTCGACCTCCGCGACGGTGAAACCCTGTTGATCAACGGGATCGGCGGTGGGGTGGGCGTCGCTGCCGCCCAGTTCGCGCGTGATCAGGGCGTCTTCGTCATCGGAACCGGCAGCGAGGACAAGCGCGAACTCACCGAATCGCTGGGCGCGACCCTCGTGACATACGGCGACGGCGTGGCAGACCGAGTCCGCCAGATCATGCCCGCCGGGGTCGATGCGGTTCTCGACCTGGTCGGCGGGGATGCGCTGCGCTCGATCGCGGACCTTGTATCGGATCGTTCCCGGCTGCTCAGCACCACCGATCCCGACGGCGCTGCTGCACTCGGTGGCGGCGGCGTGAACCGCGACGGCAGCGGCGCGGTGCTGAGCGAGATCGTGCAACTGGTCGCCGAGGGCAAACTCGACCCGCATGTCGGCGACATCGTCGCCTTCGATCGGGCCGGCGAGGCACTGACCAGCGTCGAGTCCGGCCACGCTCGCGGCAAGGTCGTCATCAGCATCCCGTAGCTGGTTCGATGCAGTCATGGATCCGGTGACCGGGACGATCGGCGGGATCCTGGCGGCGTTCGGGCTGTCCGGCGCGGCCGGCCTCAACGCATGGCTGCCGCTACTGGCCGTCGGACTGGGCGATCGGGCTGGTTGGGTGAACCTCGAGTCGCCCTATGATTCCCTGTCTAGCACGCCCGGCCTGATCGTCGTGGGACTGCTCTTGGTGCTCGACCTGATCGGGGACAAGATCCCGGCGCTGGACAGCGTGCTGCATGCGATCGGCCTGCTGATCGCTCCTGCCTCCGGCGCGGTCCTGTTCGCCGCACAGACCGATGTGACCAGCGACCTGAATCCGGCGGTGGGTGCGCTGCTCGGGGCAGTGACCGCCGGCAGCCTGCAGGCCGGGCGCGCGGCCGTACGACCGTTCGTTACCGCCTCGACCGCCGGGATCGGCAATCCGGCCGTGTCCACAGCCGAGGACGGCACAGCACTGTTGATCACATTGCTCGCCTTCGTGCTGCCCGCGTTGGCGTTCCTGCTCGTCGCAGCCGTCCTAGGGCTTATCGTCTGGCTGGTGCTGCAGGCCCGGCGCTGGATGCGCAACCGCCGGTCACCGCAGCCCGGCTGAGATGAGTAACTACGGAGTTCGCGCCCGCTGCCGCAGGTCGCGTCGCAGCACCTTGCCGACCGCGCTGCGGGGCAACTCATCGATGCCGAGCAGGCGATGCGGCACCTTGTGGGCGGACAGCCGTTCGCGTGCCCAGGCGAAAACCTCTCCGGTCGTGGCGTCATCACCCGCACGCAGTACCACAAAGGCGACGATCTCCTCTTCCTGATCCTCTTGCTGGATCCCGATTACCGCCGCGTCGGTCACCGAGACGTGTTCGAGCAGAATGCGTTCGATCTCGGCGGTGGAGACGTTGTCAACTCCAGGCTTGAGGATTTCCTCCCCGCGGCCCAGGAAGGCATAGGAGCCGTCGGCCAGCAACCGCATCTGGTCGCCCGTGGAGAACCATCCCTTACGCAGCACGCGCTCGGTGTCCTCCGGCCTAGCGAGATACCCGGCCATCAGCGTCACACCGGGTACACCCCGAACCTGCAGCTCGCCTGAGACCCCGGCAGGCAGGATGCGGCCGACATCGTCCACGAGTCTGGTCTCCACCCATGACGTCGGCCGACCAACGGTGTCAGGCTCGGGCGGTCCGTACACCTGCTCGCACAACGTCGGGGCCAACGTCTCGGTGAGCCCATACACCTGGATGAGTCGGGTCCGGAACCGTCGCTCGAATTCGGCACGCTCCTCGGCCTGCAGGTGTTGGGCGAACACCGTCAGCCTGAGATCCAGGGCAGCCTCCGCATCCGAGGCAGGTGCCGCCAGCAGCTGGCGTGCGTGCACTGCGAACATGCTCGCCAGGGTGGCCGAATGCCGTCGAGCAGACTGGGCCCAGGTCGCCGGATCGAATCGGTCCATCAGGACGACGGAGGCACCGGTGACGAACGCGGACATCGTCTGGTAGATCAGGGCGTTGGCATGCGACAGCGGCAGGACGACCAGCCAGCGGTCCGCTGGCTGCACCCGGAACAGCTCGGCCACCGATCGGCCGGCGAAGAGCAGGTTGGCGTTGGTGACCATCACTCCCTTCGGCCAGCCGCTGGTACCGGAGGTGTAGAGGACAGCCGCCAGGTCACCGCCTCCCAGTCGGACGGGATCGAGATCAGCGTTGAGCTCGACAACGTCTGCGAGATCGGTTGCACCCTCGGCAGGACCGCCGACGGACAGGATCTGGGTCAACTCCGGAACCATCTCGGCAACCGAGGTGATGACCGGCACCTGCTCTGCGGTGACCACGCTGACCCGGCAGCCGGCATGCGAGATCACATAGATCACGTCGTCGGCCGTCGCAGATGGATGCGTGGGCACCAGCACGGCGCCCAAGTGAGCGACACCAAAGAGGCAGACCAGGAAGTCCGGACAGTTCCCGAGCTGCAGATGGATCCGATCGCCCTTGACGATGCCACTCGCCGCGAGCAGCGCCGCGAAGGCACGAGCCCGGCGGTCGAGCGCGGCGAAGGTGAGCTCCTGCAGCGAACCATCGGGTCTTGTGCCGACGACGAAGATCTGTTCGGGAGTCGCACTCACCCGCCAGGCGAGGTGACCGGTCAGGGTATGTACCCGTGGGTGAGGCGCCGCCCCCGAAGACGTCCGGACGGTGTCCCCGGACAGAGTCATCCGCGGCGCTCGACGTCGGCTGCGTCGGCTGCGTCGGCTGCGTCGGCTGCGGCAACGACCGAGGCGCCCAGGTAGGCCCTGACGAAGCCGGCCACCTCGCGTTTCACGAGCACCTCCACCTGGACGGTGTTGGCAGCGAGCAGAGCGTTGACCATCGCCCGATGATCGCGGGCCAACACGCGCCTGTCGATCGCATCGATCGTCACCAGCCGATATCGAGCCTCCTGCTCGCGTACGACACGGGTGAACTGCCGCAATCTGAACGATCGGCACGCGCTCACCGACGCCTCGTAGAAGGCTCGATAGGCGAGTTCGCTCGACGCGCGGGCGTGGTCGCGCTCCTTCCAGGCCGCTAGCAGGTCTCTGGAGGCAGCCCGGACCCGCTGCCGCCACGCGTCGTCACCAGAGGTCGCGGCATGCAGGAGCGCCACCGGTTCCAGCAGGCAGCGCAGATCGGTGATCTCGACGCAGTCCTCCGCCGACAGGGGCGTCACCCGGGCCCCTCGTTGAGTGGTGAACTCGACCAGTCCTTCTCCGGCCAGACGTTGCATGGCTTCCCTCAGCGGGGTGGGACTGACCGAGAAACGCTCGGACAACTGCGCGGTCAGCAGTCGCTGGCCCGGAGGCAGCTCACCGAGAAGGATGGCGCTGCGCATCTGATCTTCGACCCACTCGTTGCGGGTCTGCGGCGCCGCAGACACTGCTCAAGCCTTCCCTACTTTGGCACGACGGTGGGCGCGACGATCATTCCACGGTCGAGACACGCGGAATGGCCGCGAGCAGCGCCTGCGTGTACGGATGCTTCGCCGCCCGCCACAACTCCTCCGCGTCCCCGACCTCCACGATGGCTCCGGCCTTCATGACAGCCACCCGGCGGCTGACATGGCGAACGACAGCGAGGTCATGGGAGATGAACAGATAGCTCACGCCAAGGTCGCTCTGCAGATCCTCCAGCAGCGTGATGATGGCAGCCTGGGTGGACACGTCGAGGGCCGACACTGCCTCGTCGCAGACGATCAGTTTGGGTTCCAGTGCCAATGCCCGCGCGATCGCGATCCGCTGGCGTTGGCCGCCGGAGAACTCGTACGGATAGCGCAGTCGGTGCCGGGCATCCAGACCTACCCTTTCGAGCAGGCTGCCGGCTCGTTCGTGGCGCTCTGCCCGACTCATCGATGTGTAGTGCTTGAGTGGCTCGGCGACCACGTCGGCCACCACCCAGGAGGGGTCCAGTGACGAGTACGGGTCCTGGAACACGAACTGGATGTCGCGACGCGCTTCGCGCAGCTGCTTAGGCTTGGCTTCGAGCAGCTTCGTGCCGTTCAGGATGACCTGACCGGAGTCGGCATCGAGCAACCGGGCGACCAGTCGACCGGTCGTCGTCTTGCCGGAGCCGGATTCGCCTACCAATCCAAGTGTCTCGCCCTCGCCGATCTCGAAGCTGACATCGTCTACCGCTGTCAGCGACTCCCGCGTCCGGCCCAGGATGTCGCGCCGGGTGACGAATCTCTTGGTGAGTCCTTCCACCTCGAGCAGGGCCATCAGCTCACCCCGGACAGGGTCAGCTCGTCGACTCGCAGGCAGCGTGCCCGCCGCCCGTCCCCGAGCGCGTCCAGCGCAGGTGCGATGTTGTCGCAACGGCCGGCCTGCGCGTGTGCGCAGCGAGGGTGGAACCGGCAGCCCGGCGGCATTTCGAGCGCTTGTGGGACGACGCCGGCAATGGCCTGCAACCGTTCCCGGCCGTGCTCGGCGGGCAGGCAGGCGAGCAGGCCGGCCGTGTACGGGTGTTGCGGTCGGTGGAACAGGGCGCGGGTCTGGGCCTGCTCTACCACTTGTCCTGCGTACATCACCACGACCCGTTCACTCATCTGGGAGATGACCCCCATGTCATGGGTCACGAACAGGATGCCCATCCCGAGGTCGGCCTGGAGCGACCTGAGCAGATCTAGGATCTGCGCCTGCACCGTGACGTCGAGCGCGGTGGTCGGCTCGTCGGCGATCAACAGCTCCGGGTCACAGGCCAGGGCAATCGCGATGACGACCCGCTGACGCATCCCACCGGAGAAAGTGTGCGGATAATCATCGATCCGCCCGCGGGCGTTGGGGATCCCCACTAGATCCACCAATTCGATTGCCCGGCTTCGGGCTTCACGTTTGGACAGGCCACGGTGTCGGCGCAGGACCGAGCCGATCTGCTCGCCGATCTTGAACGCCGGGTCGAGGCTGGTCATCGGCTCCTGGAACACCATCGCCACGCGGTCGCCGCGGATGTCGCTCATCGCGTCGTCGGACATGCCGATCAGTTCGGTACCCGCCAGCCGCACCGATCCAGCGGCGGTCCGCGATGATCGCGCGGGTAGCAAGCCCATGACGGCCAGCGAGGTGACCGACTTTCCGCACCCGGACTCGCCGAGCAGGCCGACCGTCTCGCGGTGGCCGATCGTGAACGAAACATCGTCCACCACCCGGGCCCAGCCCGCAGCGGTAGCGAACTCGATCGACAGCCCTTCGACGGCGAGAAGTTCCCCGCCCGGTGGCCCATCCGATGACAACGCGGCGCTCACTGGCTGGGCCTGCGGATCTCTCGGCCGAGCGAATCCCGCACTCCGTCACCGATCACGTTGAAGGCCAACACTGTCAGCAGGATCATCGCGCCAGGGATCAGGACCAGATGTGAGGCTTCTTCGAAGAACTTGGTCGAGCGTCCGAGCATCGAGCCCCACGACGAGTCCGGTGGCTGCACACCCAGACCGAGGAAGCTGATGCTTGCCTCGAACAGGATGGCGAATCCCATCGCCAGAGAGATCTGAACGACCAACGGCGAAAGCGCATTGGGCAGGATGTGGCCGGTGATGATCGACCGTGACGTGCCCCCGACGCTCCGGGCTGCCTCGATGAAGGTCTCTTCGCGTACCGCCATGGTGCTTGCCCGGGTCAAGCGGAAGAACTGAGGCGCGTAGACGATGCCGATGGCGATCATTGCGCTGGTCAGATTTGGTTCCAGCACACCGACGATCGCCAGCGCAAGCAGTAACGCCGGGATGCTCATGATGGCGTCGGCGACCCGACTGGCGACGACGTCGACCCAGCCGTGCAGGTAGCCCGCCATCAGCCCGATGGGCACCCCGATTCCCACCCCGATCGCAGTCGCTTGGATCGCAGCCAGCAGCGAGACACGACCGGCAAACAACGTGCGGGAGAAGACGTCCCGGCCAAGGTCGTCGGTGCCGAACCAGTGGGCGCTACTCGGCCCCTGCAGCCGGTCCCGAAGTTCCTGAGCGTTGGGATCGATGTTCGTCAGGAGACCTGCGAACACCGAGCAGAACGCGATGATCGCCAGCAGGCCGAGCATGACCATCGCGACCCGCTCTGTGCGGAATCGGCGGAAGAAGCGTTGCCGTGGTGATTCCGGCTTGTCGGAGAGTGACCCTGCATCCGCTGGGTGCGGCTGATCCGCCGACTCCTCGGATCGGGACGACGGCGTCGCCTCAGGTGGCCGACCGATGAGGCTCACTGCTGGCGCACCTTCGGGTTGACGATCCCGTAACTCACGTCGACCAGTAGGTTGACGACCAGGACGATGACGGTGATGACCAGGACCACTCCCTGGATCACCGGGATGTCGCGCTTGAACACGGCGTCGACGGCCAGCTGGCCCACGCCATTCAGGTTGAAGATCAGCTCGACGACGGTGGCCAGCCCGAACAGTCGGGCGATTTGCAGTCCTGCAACCGTGATCACTGGCATCGAGGCGTTCTTCAGTGCGTATTTGGTCAGGATGGAACGCGGCCGAAGCCCCTTGGCCCGGTGGGTCCGGATGAAGTCCTTCTGCAGTGTGTCGGACATGCTCGAGCGCATCTGCCGGGCCATCTCCGCTGCCACGGCTGCCGAGAGTGTGAGCGCCGGCAGCGTGATGCTCCGGATCCAGCCGGTAAAGCTCTCCCCGGGCGGGACGTACCCCCCGGAGGGAAACCAACCGAGTTTCAATGCGAAGAACGTGACCAGGAGCAAGCCGAGCCAGAAGTTCGGGATGGCCAGCCCCAGCGACGTGCCGACGCTCAGGAAACGGTCAAGCGCACGACCCTTGCGCGAGGCAGCGAGCACCCCGATCGAGGACCCCACCACAACGGCGAAGAAGAACGAGACAGCGACCAGGGACAGCGTGATCGGTAGCCGCTCGCGGAGCGCGTCCGACACCGAATAGCTGGTGTAGAGCGAAGTACCCAGGTCGCCCTGGACCGCGTCGCCCAGCCAACGGGCGTAACGGACCGGGATGGGGTCGTCCAAGCCCAGATCAGTGCGGATGGCTTCGATCTGCTCGGCCGTGGCTGACTCGCCGGCGATAGCCAGCGCCGGATCGCCAGGGACCATCAGGATCAGTCCCCAGACCACCAGCGTGACGATGAAGGCCAGCGGGATCAGCGCCAGCACCCGCCGAGTGATCATGCGGGTCATCCGCTGATGGTCACCCCCCGGAAGTCGAAGGCACCGGTCAGCCCCGACGCGAGCCCGGACACGTTCTCCGAGTAGGCGAAGGTGTTCTCGGGATTGCAGATGACGATGTGGAACTCGTCCTCGACCATGGCTGCCGACAGCTCTTGGTAGGCCGGCGCCCGGTCGTCCTGCTCCACTTCGGACAGGCCCTCGGCTGCCAACCGATCGATGTCGGGGTTGGCGTAACCACCCGGATTCAGCGTGCTCTGTGCCCCCAGGATGCCCGCGACGGTCTTGGCGGGGTCTGTGCCGCCCGGCCATTGCGAGAAGTACATGTCCGCCTCTCCGCCGATGAACCGCGACAGGAGTTCGGTCGGCTCAAGTGCGGTCACCGTGATGTCGACGCCGACCTCAGCCAGTTGGGCCTGGATCGCTTCGAGTTGCGAGACGTAGAACGGGACGTTGATCACGATCGCGTTGAGGCTCAACCCGTCTTCGTAGCCGGCCTCCTCGAGCAGCGAACGCGCCTCGTCCTGATCGAAGGGATCAACCTCGACGTCGGGGTTTGCTGCCCAGTAACCCTCCGGGAACAGCTGCGATGAGGGCTTGCATCGTCCTCCCTGCAGTGCCTCGGAGATGGCGGCTCGATCGATGGCAAGGCTCAGGGCACGCCGTACGTTGACGTCATCGAGGCCGGGCTTGGACTTGTTGAGGTAGAGCAGGAACGAGGCAGCGGAGGTCGCCGAGTCGGCCACCAGACCTGGCCCGGTCACGAGGTCTGCCTGGTCGGTGTTGAGGGAGGTCGCATCGACCTGGCCATCGCTGACGGCGCGCAGCCGGGCCTCCGGGTCGAGTTGCATGCTGATCTCGAGACCGCCCAGTGTCTGAGCATCGGGGTCCCAGTAGTCCGGGAACGGCTCGTAGGTGATGAGCACGCCGGGCTGGTGGTCGAGTACCTGGTAGGGCCCTGCCCCCACCGGTCGCAGGTCGAGATCGGGGTTGGCGAAGGCAGCGGGGCTGACCATCATCCCGGCCCGGTCGGCCAGCAGCGCTGGAAGGGAACCCGCCGGCGCACTGAGCTTCAGATCGACCGTCAACGGGTCGACGACTACTGCTTCGGTGACCGGGGCCAGATCTGCCTTGATCGACGAGTTCGCCAGTGTCTTACCGCGTTCGATGTTGGCGACGACGGCTGCCGCGTCCAGGGGCTCGCCGTCGTGGAACGTGAGGCCCTCCCGCAGGACGATCCGGAAGGTCAAGTTGTCGTCGAGGAACTCGTAGGACTCTGCAAGCATCGGCTCGAGTTCGCCCTCCGGTGTCTGATTCACCAGCCGGTCGTACACCGGATAGAGGAAGGTGTTGACGAACTGGTTGGTCGAGGTGGCGGGGTCATAGTTGCTCCCACCGGTCGTCGCGAACTGGAAGCGCAGCACCGCCGACTCGTCGACCTCACCGCCTGACCCGGCGCCGCCGCTGGAGTCAGAAGACCCTCCGCAGGCTGCAAGCACCAGTGCCGTCGTCGCCGCGAGTGCCATAGCTCTGATGCGCATTCCGATCTCCCTTGCCGTCCGGGTTTATGGCATGTTGTTATAATCAATAGATTATGAACACGAGGGTTAGCGTCACATAGCTCCGCGATCGAGACAAGGGAATCCGGCTGTGCACAGCACCCAGCTCGAGTACGAGACCTCTGCTGCACGCTGGCGTCGAGCCGTGGAAACCCATCGCGAGCGTCCCTTCCTGACCTTCGAGATCGAGCCCGGGGACGAGCAGTCGTGGAGCTACGGAGAGTTCGACGAAGTGGTGGCTCGCACCGCATCGGGGATGGCGGAGCGGGGCGTAGGCCCTGGCGATGTCGTGCATCTGGTGCTGCCGAACTCGGTGGCCTTTGTCGCCGTATGGCTGGCCTGTGCTCGCCTCGGTGCCACCTTCAGCTGCAGCGATCCACGCGCCACCGCCGCCGAACTCGGCGCGGCCCGCGACAGGTTGCGGCCCGTCCTCGCCGTCTGTGGCCCCGAACAGCAGGCCGCGTATAGCGCGGTCGACACCGCCGCTTCGGTACCCCTCATCGTGACCACCTCCGCGGACCCGACGGTCGGTGGGCTTGCAGCTGATGACGCCGTCAGCGTCGAGAGACCGAACACATCGGAGCCCGGGCCGGCGGACCGCCTCGCGATCCTGTTCACCTCCGGGACGACCTCAGCGCCCAAGGGCGTAGAACTCACCCAGGCCAACTATGCGCTCACCGGCGACCTGATGGCAGCCGGTGCGAACCTGTCCCCCGACCATCGATGGCTCGTCGTGCTGCCGCTCTTCCACGCCAATGCGCAGTACTACTGCTTCTCGGCCGCGATCTCCGTGGGCGCCTCGGTTGCCCTGATGCCCTCCTTCTCCGCCAGTCGGTTCCTCGACCAGGCAGTCCGCCACGAAGTCACGCACACGTCCTTGTTCGCCGCGCCGATCAGGATGATCCTGGCCCGGACAAGCGCCAGTTCCGAACCAGTCGCCCTGACGCACGCATGGTTCGCCCAGAACCTCACCGGCGAGGAGTACCAACGCATCTCGGCCCTGCTCGGGTGCCGGCCGCGCCAGATCTATGGCATGACCGAGACCGGCCCTGCAGTACTGATGAGCGATCCTGACCCGGCTTGTCCGGAGTCGATGGGACGGGTCACGCCGGGCTGCGAGGTACGCCTGCGCAGCCTCGATGGCGGCGGCGCTGTTGCGTCCGGTTCGGTCGGAGAGATCCAGGTCGGGGGGCAACCGGGCAGGTCTTTGTTCGCCGGCTACCTCGACGATCCTGTCGCGACCGCTGCCAGCATCGCCGAACAGGGCGAGAACGGTTTCGTCTGGTTCGCCACCGGTGACCGGGCCGAAGTCGACGAGGACGGCAACTACTACTTCGCCGGCCGCGGGGGAGATCAGCTCAAGGTGGCCGGGGAGAACGTCTCCGTGGTCGAGATCGAGCAGGCAATTGCCAAGAACGGCAACGTCTTCGAGGTCGCAGTCGTCGGCCGTCCCGACCCGACTTACACCGAGGTTCCAGTCGCCTTCGTCGTACCGAGGTTCCCGCACGATGCGGCCGGCCTGGCCGAGGCAGTACGGGCCTGGTGCGCCGAGCAACTGGCCCCGATGAAGCGCCCGCACGAGATCCACATCGTCGACGAGCTCCCCCGGACCTCCGTCGGCAAGATCCGCAAGTTCCTGCTCACCAGCGGTGCTGGGAACGGTCCTGCTACCCAGACCGTCAGCCCGATCCTCGAGGAAGGCGCGCAGACATGAAATGGGTAACCTACGACTCCGACGGCACCGACCGGCTCGGTCTGGTCCAGGACGGCGAGATCCGTGGAGTGGCAGACGGGATCACGCTCGTCGACCTGCTCGGCGACGACGGTGAACGCCTAGGCGAGGCCGGCCAGGGCGCGACCGACAACCCGGTCGAGGTCCGACCCATGGCCGAGGCCACGCTGCGCCCGCCGCTGCAACCGCCGTCGATTCGGGACTTCCTGTGCTTCCTGGAGCACCTACGCAACTGCCGCAAGGCCGCCGATCTCGGTGAACTCGACGAGGGCTGGCAGCACATCCCGGCCTTCTACTTCTCCAACACCGCCGGGGTGATCGGATCCGGCGAGCAGGTGCCGATCTCCCCAGGCAGCGAGCGGTTCGACTTCGAACTGGAGGCCGCCGCGGTGATCGGAAAGGCCGGTTCGGACCTCGACCCGGACACCGCCGCCGAGCACATCGCCGGGTACACGATCCTGTGCGACTGGAGTGCCCGGGACCTGCAGGTGGCCGAGATGAAACTGGGGCTGGGGCCGGCCAAGGGAAAGGATTCCCGGAACAGCCTCGGACCGGCCTTCGTCACCGCCGACGAGTTCGCGCCGTACGCCAGCGGTAACTCCTTCGCGGTCGAGATGCGGGTCTCGGTCAACGGTGAGCATGTCGGGGGCGGCTCGATGGACCAGATGGACTGGTCGTGGGGGGAGATCGCGTCGTACGCCTCACGGGGAACGACGTTACGGCCGGGCGACGTACTCGGATCCGGCACCGTGCCCACCGGCTGCCTGTTGGAACACCTCGCACTGCAGGGCGCGGAGAACTTCCGCGGCTGGCTCAAGCCCGGGGACCGGGTACGGCTGGAGATCGACCACATCGGCGCGTTGGAGCACGAGATCGTCGCCGGCCCCCCGGTACACCGACTGCGAACCGGCTTCTAGGACAGGGAGGACCACCATGTCGACCATCACCTACCGACGCGGACTGCGGGATCTCGGCGGGGGCTGCCACGCCTGGCTCGAGCCCGATGGCAGCTGGGGCTTCAGCAACGCTGGCCTGGTCGTCGGCGAAGGCCAATCGCTTCTGTTCGACACGCTGTTCGATGTCTCGATGACCCGCCAGATGTTGGCCGGCATGGGGTCGGTCACCGCATCCGCGCCCATCCGAACCGCGGTCAACTCGCACTCCAACGGTGACCACTGGTTCGGCAACCAGCTGCTCGAGGGTGTGGAGATCATCGCCGCGGCCTCGACCGTCGAGGAAATGCCCCACGCCGGACCGGACCGGCTGGAGGCGCTGCTCGAGGTCCCGGGGGCTCCGGGCCGGTTCGCCCGGGACATCTTCGAACCGTTCGACTGGTCGGACTGCACCCCGACCCTGCCCACCCGGACGTTCACCGACCGGCTGAGGCTGGATATCGGCGGCACGGAGGTCCAGCTGATGGATCTCGGGCCGGCGCACACCGCCGGCGACGTGGTGGCCTACGTGCCCGCGGCCCGAGTGCTGTTCACCGGTGACCTGCTGTTCATCGGCGGCACGCCCATCATCTGGGCGGGCCCGCTGCAGAACTGGGTGGCAGCCTGCGACACGATGCTCGCCCTCGACGTCGAGCACGTCGTACCGGGTCACGGTCCGGTCGTCGGCAAGGACGGGATCCAGCAGGTTCGCGACTACCTCACCTTCGTCGACGAGCAGGCTCGGGAACGGTTCGCAGCGGGGATGTCCGCGGAGGAGGCGATGTATGACATCTCCCTTGGCCGGTTCGGCGAATGGGCCGAGTCGGGCCGGATCGCCCAGAACGTGATGGCGGTCTACCTGGAACTGGACCCCGAGCTGGCCAAGCCCGACTTCATGGACATCTTCCGACGCATTTCCCAACTCGAGGGATACACCGACGACGCCCCGCAAACCCCGGAAACCGCAGGAAGGGACCGATCCGCGTGAGCAGCTCCGCCCCGGCCGACATCTCCCTCGACGCCGCCCACCTCGACGAGGTGGCCGACGGCGTCTTCGGATACGTCCAGCCCGACGGCACCTGGTGGATCAACAATTGTGGGGTCATCGCCGGGCCTGACCGTACGGTGCTCATCGACACCTGCGGCACCGAACGGCGTACCCGCCGTCTGCTGGAGACCGTGCAGCAGCGCACCGGCACCCGCGTGTCGACGCTGATCAACACCCATCACCACGGCGACCACACACACGGAAACTACCTCGTCGACGAGGCCGTGATCGTGGGGCACGAGAAGTGCCGGGAGCTCATCGTCGCCCACGGCATCACCAAGTACGAGGGTGTCTTCGACGTCGAGGACTGGGGCGATCTGCAGGCTCGGCCACCGGACCTGACCTTCCGGGACGCCCTCACCCTGCACATCGGCGACCTGCGCGCGGAGGTGTACTACGCCGGTACTGCCGCACACACCACCAACGACATCGTCGTCTGGCTGCCCGAGCAATCCGTCCTGTTCTCCGGTGATCTGGTGTTCAACGGAGGGACGCCGTTCGCGATCATGGGCTCGATCGCTGGTTCGCGTACGGCGATGGAGTTCCTGCGCGGTTTCGGGGCCACGACGATCATTCCCGGTCACGGAGACATCTGCGGGCCCGAGCACATCGACCAGGTCGACGGCTACTTCGCCTTCGTCCAGCAGACCGCAGCTGCCGCGCACAGCGCCGGGCTCAGCCCCCTGCAGGCCGCCCATGAAGCCGACCTCGGCGCGTTCGCCGAGCTGTCCGATACCGAGCGGCTGGTCGCCAACCTGCACCGTGCGTACGCCGAGATAGACGGACTGCCGCCAGGCGGCGACCTGGACCTCGGGCCGGCGATCGGCGACATGATCGCCTGGAACGACGGCAAGCCGATCCGCTGCTTCGTCTAGGGCCCCGGCTACACCCCTACGGGGTGACCACCGCGCAGCGCAGAGATCGGGCGTTGCGCAGGCGAAGGTCAGAAGTGACGAGTTCGGTGTCCAGCCTCTCAGCCAGCGCGACGTACCAGGCGTCGTAGGCGCTGAGCTGGTCGCGCAGCTCCCACACGCGTTCCTCGACGGGGGCCAGTGGATAGCTATCGACGGGCAAGCTCATCCCAGACTCGGCCGCGCGCCGCCGATAGACCTGGTGTATCTCGAGCGGAATGTTGCGTACCTGGATGGTCGCCATTCTCCAGCCATAGCGCTAACAGCGCTGAACCGGCGCTAATGGGGTGTTAGGCCGTGCGGCGGACCGCCAGATCGTCGATTCGGACGACGATCGGTGCATTCGTCGCCGAACTCGACAGGTAGGGCTGCAGCCCTACCGATCCCGAGGCTTGCAGGGCTGCGGTCGAATCGGTGACGCTGACCAGCCAGCTGGTCGGCTCGGCCTGCCCCGTCGGCCAGACTCTGGCGCGCAACGTCGTCGGATTTGTGCCCGGGCAACTGGTTGGGCAGGCAGGCCGAGAAGTCGTTGATGTTGCCGTTCAGGCCGTTGCTCTCGTGATTGCCGGAGAGCAGTTCGAACGGAAAGCCGGGCCCTACCCGGGAGGTCACCCGGTCACACCATGCCTGTTCGGATCCGGTCGCGGCATAGGACAGATCACCGACTGCGATGTTCAGATCCGGGTCGGTGGTGTTGATCAGATCGAGGACGGAGTCGGTCTGGGTCAGCGAGCCATAGTCGGCGGCCGCGGTGAAGTGCACCACGCTCGGGTCGCCGGCACCGGTTGCCGGGGTTGAGATGACCACCAGGGCGCCGAGCAAAAAGGACGTCGACGCCAAGGCGATGCCACGAACCCTCATCGGTGCAATACCTGACCTGTCTGTTCCGGGCGCGCCCGTCCGCCCGCCATGCGCGGACGATGACCTGGGAGGGTTTGGGCACAACGACATCGGCGCTACACACGACCCGTGACCCGCCAGCTACCGACGGTGAGATGACTGCTGTACCGCGAGCCAGCCGGCGGCGCACTCCCCTTAGCTGGATCGTGAGCGTCAGACCCGCAGGCGCACTACACCTTTGGCGCTCACGATCTGCCGACCTCCGTTGAGCGCTACCAGGTGGCTGCGAGGGAGATGCGACGGACTTCGTCGATACGGTCGAAGTCCTCGTCCGGGGAGACGAGGTCGGCCGTACGGTGCATGACCCCATGGTCGATGGAAAGCACCGGCGACAACATGTGCAAGGCCGCTTCTGCGAGCGCCCAGCTGGCCGGACTTCGCCTCCCGAAGCAGGTGTCGTGACGGCTCCCGGAGCGGGTGCTCACGCCCTGCGGCGTACATGAATACCGCGGTGTCCACGAGAACTGTCTATGCCCGTGAGCGCACCTGCGAGATGTGGTCCGAGGTGCCCCATGCAGTGTCGGCGGTCCAGACGTGAGCCTCCAACCGCTGGGCGGTGGCCAGGCAGATCCGATCAGCGATCGAACGACCGCTACCGCGCCGCCATAGCCGGGCAGCTCGCTCGGCGTCGCCCGCAGTCACCGGCTCGATCCGGATACCGAAACTGAGCAACAGCGAACGAGCCAGCTCCCAGTCGGCACCGTGTGCGAGCACCTTCTGCGCCACTTCCGACCAGTTCACGGCGCTGCAGGCGGCGTCCCGGCCGAGTTCCCGCTCCACGACGTCGGCACCCGACTCACCTTGCAGGAAGCAGAGCAGTGCCGACGCGTCGAACAGGTTCACGCGGCATCTTCGGTGGCTGCGAATTGACGTCGCTCGGCAATCAGCTCAGCGACAAGGTCGGCGCCGGCCAGTTCGGCACGCACCAGATCCTTTACCTGTTCACGCGTGGCCAGCAATACCCCGCGATCGGTGGCGACAAGGACAAGCGGAGTTCCCACCTCCAGGGATAGTCGCTGCCGCAGCTCGGCCGGTATGACGAGCCGACCACGGTCACCCATGATGACCTGATATGTCCCACTCACGGGGCCACGGTACCATCATGAACCTAGCAATGGGACGCATGCAACATCAAGATCGTGAGCACCTGGAGTCGAGTGCCAGTTCACCTCAGGCGCTCATGATCATGAAACTCCACACCTGACCCGGGACGCGCCGGTGCCCCGCAGGTCAGACCTGCGAGGCACCGACTTCGGAACGGAACCGACTAGCGGTAGTTGTCCCGGCCATACTCGAACTCCTCGAGGCGTACGGCCTCACCCGACCCGGACCCGAAGGTGTCCGGTCCGAAGTAGGAACCGCTGTCGTCGTAGGCCGGCATCGTGTAGACCGCTGCCCGCGCTTCCTCGGTCGGCTCGACCGTGATGTTGCGGTAGCGGTTGATCCCGGTACCGGCCGGGATCAGCTTGCCGATGATCACGTTCTCCTTCAGCCCGATCAGCTTGTCGCTGCGGGCATGGATAGCCGCGTCGGTCAGGACGCGGGTTGTCTCCTGGAAGGATGCCGCCGACAGCCACGAGTCGGTAGCCAGCGACGCCTTGGTGATCCCCATCAGCACCGGACGGCCTGAGGCCGGCTCGGCGCCTTCGGCGACGACCCGGCGGTTCTCGGCTTCGAAGACCGCCCGCTCGGCAAGTGCGCCGGGCAGGAACTCGGTGGCACCGGAGTCGATGACCGTCACCCGCTTGAGCATCTGGCGGATGATGACCTCGATGTGCTTGTCGTGGATCGACACGCCCTGGCTGCGGTAGACCTCCTGGACCTCACGGACCAGGTGGCGCTGCACCTCACGCGGGCCCATGATCCGCAGGACCTCGTGCGGGTTGACCGAGCCGACCTGCAGCTGCTGGCCGATGCTGACGTGATCACCCTCGCTGACCAGCAGCCGGGAACGGCGGGTCACCTGGTAGGCGACCTCCTCGGACCCGTCGTCGGGCACCACGATCAGGTCGCGGCCCTTGTCGGTGTCCTCGATCCGGATCCGGCCCTCGACCTCGCTGATCGGAGCGTTGCCCTTCGGGATCCGCGCCTCGAACAGCTCCTGGACCCGCGGCAGACCGTGCGTGATGTCCTCGCCGGCCACACCACCGGTGTGGAAGGTGCGCATCGTGAGCTGGGTGCCGGGCTCACCGATCGACTGGGCGGCGATGATGCCGACCGCTTCGCCGACATCGACGAGCTTGCCGGTGGCCAGTGACCTGCCATAGCAGGCCGAGCAGGTCCCGATCGCCGACTCACAGGTCATCACGCAGCGGACCCGTACCTCGGTGACGCCGCCGAGCAGCAGCTCCTCGATCAGCAGGTCGCCGAGATCGGCCCCGGCCTTGCCGAGCACCGCGCCCTTGGCGTCGACGACGTCCGAGGCCAGGATCCGGGCGTACACGCTCGTTTCCACGTGCGGGTCCTTGACCATGACCCCGTCGACCTCGGCCGCGATCGGCATCAGAATGCCCCGATCGGTGCCGCAATCCTCCTCGCGGATGATCACGTCCTGGCTCACGTCGACCAGCCGCCGGGTGAGATAGCCGGAGTCGGCCGTACGAAGCGCGGTGTCGGCCAAGCCCTTTCGGGCACCGTGGGTGGCGATGAAGAACTCGAGCACCGACAGGCCCTCGCGGTAGTTGGCCTTGATCGGACGCGGGATGATCTCACCCTGCGGGTTGGCGACCAGGCCACGCATACCGGCGATCTGGCGGACCTGCATCATGTTTCCGCGAGCACCGGAGTCGATCATCTTGAAGACGGAGTTGGTCTTCGGGAAGTTGGCCTCCATCTCCTTGCCGACCTCTGCGGTGGCCCGAGTCCAGATCTCGATGAGTTCCTGGCGGCGCTCGTCGTTGGTGATGACACCGCGCTGGTACTGCTTCTCGATCTTGTCGGCTTCCTTCTCGTACCGATCGAGGATCGTCTGCTTGTTGCCAGGCGTCACCACGTCGGTGATCGAGATGGTCACCCCGGACCGGGTGGCCCAGGTGAAGCCCGCGGCCTTGAGGGCGTCCAGCGTCGCCGCGACCTGAACCTTGGGGTAGCGCTCGGCCAGGTCGTTGACGATGGCTCCGAGGGCCTTCTTCGGGATCTCGAAGTTGATGAACCGGTAGTCGGTCGGCAGCGCCTCGTTGAAGATGACCCGCCCCAGCGTGGTCTCCAGCAGCAGCGGCTGACCTACCTCCCATCCTTCTGGCTCGGTCCAGGTCTGGCCCTTGCCCAGATCGACGCCGCGGACGTCTTCGAGCCGGATCTTGATCAGTGAACGCAGACCGAGCTGCTTGCGGTCGTAGGCCATGATCGCCTCGGCGTAGGAGGAGAAGACCGAGCCCTCGCCCAGCCCACCCTCGGTCAGCCCGGTGAGGTGATAGAGGCCCAGCACCATGTCCTGGGTCGGCGAGGTGATCGGACGACCATCTGCCGGGCTCAGGATGTTGTTGGACGAGAGCATCAGGATCCGCGCCTCGGCCTGGGCCTCGGCAGACAGCGGAAGGTGCACCGCCATCTGGTCACCGTCGAAGTCGGCGTTGAACGCGGTACACACCAACGGGTGGATCTGGATGGCCTTGCCCTCGACCAGCTGTGGCTCGAAGGCCTGGATGCCCAAGCGGTGCAGGGTCGGTGCCCGGTTGAGCAGCACCGGGTGTTCGGTGATGACCTCTTCGAGGACATCCCAGACGACCGGACGGGCCCGCTCCACCATCCGCTTGGCGGACTTGATGTTCTGGGCATGGTTGAGGTCCACCAGGCGCTTCATGACGAAGGGCTTGAACAGCTCCAGAGCCATCTGCTTGGGCAGTCCGCACTGGTGCAGCTTGAGCTGCGGACCGACGACGATGACCGAACGGCCGGAGTAGTCGACCCGCTTGCCGAGCAGGTTCTGCCGGAATCGGCCCTGCTTGCCCTTCAGCAGATCGCTCAATGACTTCAACGGGCGGTTACCGGGACCGGTCACCGGGCGGCCACGACGGCCGTTGTCGAACAGTGCGTCGACGGCCTCCTGCAGCATCCGCTTCTCGTTGTTGACGATGATCTCGGGCGCACCGAGGTCGAGCAGGCGCTTCAAGCGGTTGTTGCGGTTGATCACCCGGCGATAGAGGTCGTTCATGTCCGAGGTCGCGAAGCGGCCACCGTCGAGCTGCACCATTGGGCGCAGGTCCGGCGGGATGACCGGGACGCAGTTGAGGACCATGCCCATCGGGGAGTTCCTGGTGTTCAGGAACGCCGCGACGACCTTGAGCCGCTTGAGCGCGCGCAGCTTCTTCTGACCCTTGCCCGAGCGGATGGTCTCGCGGAGGCTCTCGGCTTCGGCATCGAGGTCGAAGTTCTCCAGCAGCTTCTGCAGCGCGCCGGCGCCCATGCCGCCGGTGAAGTACTCACCGAAGCGGTCGTACAGCTCGCGGTAGAGGCCTTCGTCGGCGATCAGGTGCTTGACGGCTAGCTTGCGGAAGGTGTCGATGACCTCGTCGAGACGGTCGATCCCGCGCTGGGCCCGGTCTCGCAGCTGGCGCATCTCGCGCTCGCCACCCTCGCGGACCTTGCGGCGGACATCGCTCTTGGCGCCCTCGGCTTCGAGTTCGGCCAGGTCGGTTTCGAGCTTCTTCTGGCGAGCCTCGACGTCGGCGTCGCGGCGGTTTTCCATCTGCTTCTTCTCGGCGGAGATCTCCGCCTCGATGGTGGGCAGATCGCGGTGACGAGCCTCCTCGTCGACGGTGGTGATCAGGTAGGCGGCGAAGTAGATGATCTTCTCGAGGTCTTTCGGCGCCAGGTCGAGTAGGTAGCCCAGCCGTGACGGCACGCCCTTGAAGAACCAGATGTGGGTGACCGGAGCGGCCAGCTCGATGTGGCCCATCCGCTCACGCCGAACCTTGGCCCGAGTGACCTCGACCCCGCAGCGCTCACAGATGATGCCCTTGAAGCGCACCCTCTTGTACTTGCCGCAGTAGCACTCCCAGTCCCGAGTGGGACCGAAGATCTTCTCGCAGAACAGACCGTCCTTTTCCGGACGCAGCGTCCGGTAGTTGATGGTCTCTGGCTTCTTGACCTCACCGTGGCTCCACCCGCGAATGTCATCGCCGGTGGCCAGGCCGATTCGGAGCTCATCGAAGAAGTTGACGTCCAGCACAGTGGCTATCCCTCTTGTCGCGTTGCGTTGCTGAGTTTCGTATAGGTAAGTACGGAGGTCACATGTCCTCGACGCTGCTGGGCTCGCGCCTGGTCAGGTCGATGCCCAGCGCCTCAGCGGCCCGGAACACCTCGTCGTCGGTATCCCGCAGCTCGATGGACTGGCCGTCGCTGGAGAGCACCTCGACGTTGAGGCACAGCGACTGCAGCTCCTTGAGCAGGACCTTGAACGACTCCGGGATGCCGGGTTCGGGGATGTTCTCGCCCTTGACGATGGCTTCGTAGACCTTGACCCGGCCCACGATGTCGTCGGACTTGATCGTCAGCAGTTCCTGCAGCGCATAGGCCGCGCCGTAGGCCTGCATCGCCCAGCACTCCATCTCACCGAAGCGCTGGCCACCGAACTGCGCCTTACCGCCGAGCGGCTGCTGGGTGATCATGGAATACGGACCGGTGGAGCGGGCGTGGATCTTGTCATCGACGAGGTGCAACAGCTTGAGGATGTAGATGTAGCCGACTGCCACCGGCTCGGGGAACGGTTCGCCGGAGCGACCGTCCATGAGACGAGCCTTGCCGGTGCCCTCGACCATGCGCTGACCGTCCCGGTTGAGCAGGGTCGAGCCGAGCAGGCCGGTGATCTCTTCCTCGCGGGCACCGTCGAAGACCGGGGTCGCCGTACGGGTGCCGGGCGCACCTGAGCGCGCCGGCTCGGGCAGCCGGGCTGCCCAGTCGGGGTTGCCCTCGACCTCCCAGCCGGCATTGGCCACCCACCCGAGGTGAGTCTCCAAGACCTGACCGACGTTCATCCGGCCGGGGACACCGAGCGGGTTCAGCACGATGTCGACGGCGGTGCCATCAGCCATGAACGGCATGTCCTCGACGGGCAGGATCTTGGCGATCACGCCCTTGTTGCCGTGCCGGCCGGCGAGCTTGTCACCGTCGGAGATCTTGCGCATCTGCGCCACGTACACGCGGATGAGCTCGTTGACTCCGGCGGGCAGTTCGTCGCCGTCCTCGCGGGCGAAGACCCGGATGCCGATGACCTTGCCGCCCTCGCCGTGCTTGACCTTGAGGCTGGTGTCACGGACCTCGCGGGCCTTCTCGCCGAAGATCGCCCGCAACAGGCGCTCCTCGGGGGTCAGCTCGGTCTCCCCCTTCGGGGTCACCTTCCCGACCAGGATGTCACCAGGTACGACCTCGGCGCCGATCCGGATGATGCCGCGCTCGTCGAGGTCGGCGAGGATCTCCTCGGAGACGTTCGGGATGTCCCGGGTGATCTCCTCGGCGCCCAGCTTGGTGTCGCGGGCGTCGACCTCGAACTCCTCGATGTGGATCGAGGACAGCACGTCGTCCTGGACCAGACGCTGGCTCAGGATGATCGCGTCTTCGTAGTTGTGGCCCTCCCAAGGCATGAACGCGACGAGCAGGTTCTTGCCCAGCGCCATCTCACCGCCGTCGGTGCAGGGACCGTCAGCGATGACCTGGCCCTGCTCGACCCGCTGACCCTCGGCGACCAGCGGCTTCTGGTTGACACAGGTCCCCTGGTTGGACCGGCGGAACTTGTGCAGGCGGTAGGTCTGGCGAGTGCCGTCGTCGGCCATGACCGTGAGGTAGTCCGCGCTGGAGTCCTCCACGACGCCGGCCTTCTCCGCGGTGACGACATCGCCGGCATCGACGGCGGCCCGAAGCTCCATGCCCGTACCGACCAGCGGGGCCTCGCTGCGCAGCAGCGGAACCGACTGGCGCTGCATGTTGGCGCCCATGAGTGCGCGGTTGGCGTCGTCATGCTCCAGGAACGGGATCATGGCGGTCGCGACCGAGACCATCTGACGTGGTGAGACGTCCATGTAGTCAACGCCGTCTGGCGCGATGTAGTCGACCTCACCGAACTTGCGTCGGACCAGGACCCGATCGTCGGTGAAGTGTCCCTTGGGGTCCAGCGGCGAGTTGGCCTGCGCCACGACGTGGCGGTCCTCCTCGTCGGCGGTCAGGTAGTCGATCTGGTCGGTGACCTTGCCCTTGGTGACCTTGCGGTACGGCGTCTCGACGAAGCCGAACGCGTTGACCCGGGCGAAGGTCGCAAGCGACCCGATCAGGCCGATGTTGGGACCTTCCGGGGTCTCGATCGGACACATCCGGCCGTAGTGGGACGGGTGCACGTCGCGGACCTCGAAGCCGGCGCGCTCACGGGACAGACCACCCGGGCCCAGCGCCGAGAGGCGGCGCTTGTGGGTCAGGCCCGCGAGCGGGTTGGTCTGGTCCATGAACTGGGACAGCTGGCTGGTGCCGAAGAACTCCTTGATGGAGGCGACGACCGGCCGGATGTTGATCAGGGTCTGCGGCGTGATCGCCTCGACGTCCTGGGTGGTCATGCGCTCTCGGACGACCCGCTCCATCCGGGACAGGCCGACCCGGATCTGGTTCTGGATCAGCTCACCGACCGTACGGAGACGGCGGTTACCGAAGTGGTCGATGTCGTCGGTCTCGTGGCCCTCTTCGCCGGCGTGCAGGCGCAGGACGTACTCGATCGTCTTGACGATGTCGTCCTCGGTGAGGACGAGCTTCTTGGGGTCGACCGACAGCTCGAGCTTCTTGTTGGCCTTGTAGCGGCCGACCTTGGCCAGGTCGTAGCGCTTGACGTTGAAGAACAGGTTCTCGAGCAGCGTCTGCGCGCTCTCCCGGGTCGGGGGCTCGCCTGGTCGCAGCTTACGGTAGATGTCCAGCAACGCCTCGTCCTGGGATGCGACGTGGTCCTTCTCGAGGGTGCCGAGCATGACCGGCGACCAGTCGAAGGAGCTGCGGATGCGGTCCTCGGTCCAGCCGAGGGCCTTGAGCAGCACGGTGACCGGCTGGCGGCGCTTGCGGTCGATCCGGACGCCGACGGTCTCGCGCTTGTCGACATCAAACTCCAGCCAGGCTCCACGGCCGGGAATGATCTTCGAGGAGAAGATGTCCCGGTCGGAGGTCTTGTCCAGGGTCCGGTCGAAGTAGATCCCGGGGCTGCGGACAAGCTGGGACACGACGACGCGCTCGGTCCCGTTGATCACAAAGGTGCCCTTGGGGGTCATCATCGGGAAGTCGCCCAGGAACACTGTCTGGCTCTTGATCTCGCCGGTCGTGTTGTTCATGAACTCCGCGGTGACGAACAGCGGAGCCGCGAAGGTCATGTCCTTGTCCTTGCACTCCTCGAGGGGATTCTTGACCTCTTCGAAGTACGGGTTGGAGAAGGACAGCGACATGGAGCCGGAGAAGTCCTCGATCGGGGATATCTCGGCGAGGATCTCGGCGAGTCCGCTCAGGGTCCCCTCTTCGACCCGCTCACGCCAGGCCGGAGCCCCGACGAGCCAATCGAAGGAGTCGGTCTGCAGTGCGAGCAGGTCCGGAACCTCTAGGGGCTCGCGGATCTTCGCGAAGGAAACCCGTTTTGGTGCGTTGGGAATGCTTGAGGTTGTGGTCGAATCGTGCGTCAGCTGGCGTGACACTGCCAAGGTGCGTCCTTCCAAGGACCGGTGTTCGAATCGGCTACACGCACACCTAACCTCGGCTCGACCGGATCATTGTCGGATCACGGTCACACCAAGTGACCCGCACGAGCGGGTGAGCAGTCGGAAGGCAGCGCAAACCAGCAGCCTACCCCAACGGGCGACCGCTGTCCACGCCAGGTCAACCCGGCGTGCTGGCCTCGAGCAGCTAAGGCTCCTTCGTCCTCCACAGTGACACGTGTCACCGCCAGACAGCGTGCCCGTCGACGGCCCGTGGCGTCAAGAGCGGTACGTCTGCACTAGCCAACCGCGACCCCGATCAGGCAGTGGTGATCGTGGTGACAGCGCTGACCAGCCAGATCCCGTCCACCTTCTCCAGGTTCAGTTGCAGGGTCTGGACGCAGGCTTCGGCGCCATCCGGTGTGACGGCGCATTCCGATCCTTCGGGTGTGCCCTGCTGGCCGGACACGGTGCTCTTGACCACGAACGTGCCATAGGCGACCACCACGGCCTCAATCTGCTCGTCGTTGATCGACTGCAGTCCCACGGTGATGTTGTCTACCCGGGTCGTCGCGGACACCTCGAGGTAGGACGGGACCACCTGGGCGTCGAGGTCAGCCTGGAATTGCTCACGCAGCTCTCCGGTCAGCACCGCGAGGGTGGCCTCCACGCTGGCCTCGGGCTCGGTGTAGTCGAAGCTGTACATCGCGGAGTAGGCGTCCTCGGCAGCGGGTAACAACTCGGGGTCGAGCCGGGGCGGTGTGGTGACCCGCTCGACGATCAGGGCGGTCACGGCGGTGGCCGCCAGCAGGGTCAGCACCGCGAGCACGACCAGGACCAGGCTCACCCCACCCTGATGGGTTCGGCGCTGGCGGCTCCGGCGCGCGGTCGAGGTGAGCGCCGCCGATGTGGCGGTCGTTGACGCGGCTGTCGCAGTCCCGGTCGGCCTGGGCCTGGGAGGCGAAGCGGTGCCGGAGCGACTTGTGCTCACCGCCTCGCGCTTGGCCGGCGCGGTCTGGGCTGTCTCGGAGGTGGCCGGGACGGCCTTCGGCTGGACGGGAGGCGCCGGGATCGGCTTCAGATGTGCCGACCGCGGAGTCGGCGGCTTGCGCTGTCCGGCCACGCGGGCTCGCGGTCGCGGCCGAGGTCGGATGGTCGGCTCGTCAGCGCGCGAGTCGGTGGGCTCGGTCATCGCGTCAGCGCCCGGTCAGCCCGGACAGCAGCCAGTTGCCGTCCACGAGTTCCAGGGTGACCTCGACCCGGTACCTGGTGACGGTCTCCTGCGGCGTGAGCAGGCTCTTCTGCCGCGCCCGCAAGACAACCAGTGCCGTCGCCTGCCTGGGGCTGGCCTCGGTCAACGAAGCTGCGATCACCTCGGTCGAGGAGACCTGCTGGTCGCTGATGAGTTGCTCCCGACGCGAATCCAGGGTGCCGAAGACCTCGTCGCGCAGGTCGCCGGTGGTCACCGCTTCGATCTCGGCCAGATCCTGGTCGAGGGTGAGGTAGTCGAAGGACGTGACGTCGACGACCCCGGATCGCGCCGCGCTCAGGATCTCGTCGAACGCGGTCAATTCGATCGGCGAGCGACCGGTCGGGCGAGTGATGAACAGCCAGGAATCGACGCCGACGAGGATCACCAGCGCAGCGGCCATCGCAGCGGTCAGGCTCACCCTGATCTTGATCTGCGGCCGGGATCGGTGCTTGCTCTTAGCCACCGACCGGTCGGGTGCGCCCTGATCAGCGTCGTCTGGATCATCGTCGACCGGATCTGCTACAACGGTTTCATCGGCGACATCGTCGACTGCCGTATCGTCCTTCGCGATATCCTCGATGGAGGAGTCCTTGCCGCTCTCCCGGGATGCAGCCGAGCGCGCGCTCGATCGCTTCGGGCTAGGCACGATGTCGCACTCCTTCCGGGGCCTCCCGGCGCATTGGCCTGTCCGTCTCCGGCCAACGCTAGCGACCGGTGTCTGCTGCAGTGCGGCTGCATCCGAGATGCCCAGGGAGTGGGTCAGCAGAATGCAGCCAGCTCCACGCCGGCCTCGGCCAGCCCGTCCCGGATCCGCCTGGCCAGCCTGAGCGCTCCCGGCGTGTCTCCGTGCAGGCACAGCGACGCGGCGCTGATCGGGATCTGCGTCCCGTCGCGCGCCGTGATCTGGCCGTCGGTCACCAGCCGGACACAGCGCGCGACCACCGCCTTCGGATCGCTGATCAGCGCACCTTCCTGACGGCGGTTCACGAGTCGACCGGACGCGTCGTAGCCGCGGTCGGCGAAGGCCTCGTTGACCGCGCGCAGTCCAGCAGCCTCGGCAGCGCGGAGCAATTCCGATCCGGGAAGCCCGAGCACCGCCAGCGTGGGGTCGAACTCGCGAACGGCGCGTACGACCGCCTCTGCTTGGCCGACATCGGTGGCACAGGTGTTGTAGAGCGCTCCGTGCGGCTTGACGTAGGACACCGCACTGCCGGCCATCCGGGCGAAACCGTGCAGCGCACCGATCTGGTAGATCACCTCGTCGGCCAGCTCGTCCGGCGGCACATCCATCGGCCGGCGGCCGAATCCGGCTAGATCGCGGTAGCCCACCTGGGCGCCGATCCGGACATCTCGTTCGGCAGCCCGACGGCACACCCGGCGCATGATGCTCGGATCCCCGGCATGGAAGCCGCAGGCAACGTTGGCGCTGGTGACGACATCGAGCAGCCCGTCGTCCTCCCCCAGCGACCAGATGCCGAAACCCTCACCGAGATCGCAGTTCAGGTCGATCTGCATTCCCACATCACCGCCCTTTCGGCACACACCGGGCAGCATGCATTCGAGTGCAGGACGCCCTATGACGAACCTATTGGTTCAAGGCGTCCTTCACTCGGACGAGAGCGAGGTTCAGGCGCTGCCGCGGGCGAACGCCGGGGCGCCCAGGATCTCCTCGAGCAGGTCCTCGCCGGTGCCTACAACACCACCTGGATTGGCCACGCCACCGTCACGGCCGACCTCCTTGGCCCCGCGGATGCTGGAGCCGGTCTCGTTGATCCCGTCCCCAGGGTTGGGATCGACCCCGTCGAGCACTGCGCAACGCGCCGCGTCGTTGAGTGGCACGGCGCCCAGTTCGCCGGGGGTACGGGTGTATGTGCCCGCGTAGCCGGTGTAACACGAGGACGGGTCGTCGCCGCCGAGCACCAAGCCGAAGTGCGCGCGGACCACGCCGTCTGCATCGCGACGTACGACGGTGAAACCTCCCGCGACCACCTGCGGATAGGTCACCAGAATCTGTTCCAGCCCAGGCAGATTGGGGATCGTTGTCCTGTTGACGATGTCGAGGTTGGTGAACAGGCTGGACAGTCCCACGGCCGTACGGTCGAGCAGTCCGGAGATCGACTCACTTGCCGTCGGAGCGTTGACCAGCAGGCTGCGCAGGTCCGGATCACTTGCCCGGAGTTGATCGGTGAAGATGCGCAGCTGCTCGGCGAAGGTCTGGATGGACGACGCGCTGGCGAGCTGGGTGTCGAGCACGGTCCGCCCGTCGACGATCAACTGGATCGTATCCGGCAGCGACTCCTGGGCTCGCTCGAGCAGCAGGTCACCGTTGTCGATCAGCCGGGTCAGGTCCTCACCGGCGCCGGCGAAGGCGGTCCCGAGTTCGTCGACGAGCGTGCGCAGGTTGTCGGTGTCGATGGAGCCGACCAGCCGGTCGAGGTTGAGCAAGAGCTCCTCCACCGGGATCGGGATACCGGTCCGCGAGGTCGGGATCACCGAGCCGTCCTCGAGATACGGCTCGTCCACGCCGTCCGGGATCAGGTCGACGTATTGTTCGCCGACCGCCGACCGGTTGGTCACCACTGCTCGGGTGTCCGCGGGGATTGCCGCAGTGTCCGGGTCGATGGTCATCCCGACCGAGACGCCGTTCTCGATCAAGGACAGTTCGCTGACCCGGCCTACGGCGACACCGCGATAGGTCACCTCTGCATTGACGAAGATGCCGCCTGAGTCGGTGAACTCGGCGTTGATCTGATACCCGTTGCCCAGCAGCAGCCGATCCAGGCCCACGTAGTTGAACCCCACGTAGCTGATCCCGAGCAGCGCTATCGCCACGAAGGCCAGCAGCTGGATCTTAACCTTGGTCAGCATCACGGGCCGCCACCCCCGCCCAGACCGGGCAGCGACGGCAGGCCCGGCAGCAGCGGCGGCGCAGGCACCGTGGGAGCCGTCGGCACGGTCGGGGCCGGGCCGGACGACGGCACAGGAGTAGCCGGCGGGGTCGTGCCGAACAGGTCGGGCGCCGGCGGCAGCGACGGGGACCCGCTCGGGCCGGTGAGGTTCTCCAGCAGGGTGGCCAGGTCGAGGTTGAGCGTGGCGACCATGTTGGTGTAGTCCCCGCAGCGGACCCGGCCGTCACTGGCGGCTGGAAAGCACATGCTGTTGACGGCGGTGTTGGGGAATGGGTAGGTGAACAGCAGGTCCAGGGCATTCGGCAGGTCGCTCCCGGCCAGCCAACACAACACTGGTGTCGGCGGTGATCAGTCGCGCGGCCACTGCCCGGAGTCCTCGATGAGCTGACGCACGTCGGCGCCGGCCAGACCGGCAGTCCGATCGCCGGTCATGCCGGCCAACCGCCCGACGATCGGAGCGAGTTCATCGACCTCGCCCAGCATGATCGAGGTGATCCCGAGCTCCTCGCGCAGCCGGAGGAACTTTTCGGTCAGGCCTTCGATCGAGCCGATGAAGATGTGCGGGGAGTCGAGTAGTTCTTCGGGACTGAGTGCAACCCCCGTACGGTCGTGCAGCCGCTGTGCCAGTGCCTCGGCCTCCGGGCGGGGGCGCTCGGTGACCACGACCGGACTCACCGACGGATAGGTGTTGAACTCCAGCTCGGCGAACCGCTTGCCGGCGGCTGCCCGGACCCAGCCGATCTTCTCGGCCGTGGCGGCCAGGGTCAGGCTGCGGGGATCGACCATGCCGCCCGGTCGGATCCGCGGCGCCAGGCCGACGATCTGGGCCTCCTGCCCAGCCAGGGCCAGGGTCTTGCGCCCACCGCCGCCGACCAAGAACGGGGGATGCGGGCGCTGGGTCGGCTTCGGGGCCGCGTCGTAGTCGGTGATCGAGTAGTGCTCGCCGGAGTAACTGAACGGGCCATCTGCGAAACAGCCCTTGAGCACTGCGATGGCCTCCCGCAGCCGAGCCTGGCGTACTGGCGTGGGGTCGAAGGGCAGCCCGATAGAGACGTACTCCGGCTCGTTCCAGCCCGCTCCGATGGCGATCTCGAGTCGCCCTTCGGAGAGGACATCGAGGCTGGCCAGGTCCTGGGCGAGGACTGCCGGATGACGAAGATCGTTGTTGAGCACGAATGCCGAGATCCGCAGCTGCTGGGTGGCGGCCGCGATGATCGCCATCGCCGGGATGGGAGCGAGCTGGCCGATCAGATGATCGGGAAGGACCAGGACGTCGAAGCCGGTCGCCTCGGCTTTCCGGGCGGTCTCGGCGAGCTCACGGCCGGTGGTGATTGCGCGTGCTTCGGCCAGGAATCGGAAGGGGCGCATCTGCCCATCCTGCCCAATGGGAAGGCTGGCTCTGGGACGCGGAGATGCGAATGGCGGGCCTCCGTACCCGGAGGCCCGCCGTCACATGCGGGTCGTGCTGGGTTACTTGACGGTCACTGTTGCGCCGGCGCCCTCGAGGGCAGCCTTCGCCTTGTCGGCAGCGGCCTTGTCGACCTTCTCGAGCACCGACTTGGGAGCGCCGTCGACCAGGTCCTTGGCCTCCTTGAGGCCCAGGCTGGTGAGCGTGCGCACCTCTTTGATGACCTGGATCTTCTTGTCACCGGCGGCTTCGAGGATGACGTCGAACTCATCCTGCTCGGCCTCGGCCTCGGCGGCACCGCCGCCCCCCGAGGGAGCCGCGGCAGCGACCGCGACCGGGGCGGCAGCGGTGACGTCGAAGGTGGTCTCGAACTGCTTCACGAATTCCGACAGCTCGAGCAGCGTCATTTCCTTGAACGCATCGAGCAAGTCGTCAGTGGACATCTTGGCCATGGTGGTTCCTCTCTAGCTTTGGGTGGTTTCGGTGGCCGCAGAGGTCTCTGCGTCCGCCGGGGTGGGGGTGTCGTCGGTGGCCGCCGCTTCGGTCGGTGCTTCGGCTGTCGGTGCTTCGGCTGTCGGTGCTTCAGCTGTCGGTGCTTCGGCTGTCGGTGCTTCAGCGGCCGGGGCTGCTTCTTCTGGCTTCTTCTCGGCAAGTGCTGCCGCAAGTCGGGCAACCTGGGACAGCGGGGCCTGGAAAAGCGCCGCGGCCCTGGTCAGGCTGGCCTTCATGCCGCCGGCGAGCCGGCCGAGGAGAACCTCACGGGACTCGAGATCGGCGAGCGAGCTGATCTCGGCGGTACTGAGCATCTTTCCGTCCAGCACGCCGCCCTTGATGATCAGGAGCGGGTTGGTGCGGGCGAAGTTGCGCAGCGCCTTAGCAGCTTCGACCGGTTCGCCCTCGATGAAGGCGATCGCGGTCGGCCCGATCAGCAGTGGCGTCAGGTCGTCGTACCCGACCGCGGCGACTGCCCGCTTGGTGAGCGTGTTCTTGACCACCGCATAGGTGTTGGTGGCACCGAGAGAAGTGCGCAACTCCTTGAGCTGGGCGACGGTCAAGCCGCGGTAGTCGGTGAGCACCACTGCGGAGGATCGGGTGAAGCGGGAGGTGATCTCCGCGACCGCGCCGACCTTGTCCGGGTTCGGCATGGGCTTCCTCGTTTCATGGGGTCTGCTGATCACCGTCGGGGATGACGGGCGAGAGCCCGGAAGATGCCGAGCGCCCCGGCGCAGGGCGCACGGGGCGAGGTTCGCGCGGCACAACAGCGGCCGGCGTACGACGTACCGTCCTCCTGCGCGGGCCGCCCGATGTCAATCGGGACCTTCGCACGAACGCCCGTGGGCGCCCGACGACCAGCGGTCTAAGGGAACGAGGGAAGTGTACGTGAGTCGTTGTCCACCGCGCACATCGACGGTGGTCATACGGTCGGTGCCATGCCCTCGAGCCCGCCCGTGTACGTCGTCGACGCCTTCACCGAGAAGGCCGTCACGGTCCTGGCCGGATCGTTGCTCGCCTGAGCCGGTCAGAGTTCGAGCAGCGCCTGGGCGACGGCCAGTGGCGCTCCCCAGATCTCGCCGTGATCCTCGTTGGACCAGACCTCCGAGAGCATCGACATCACGAATCCCCAGGCCAGTACCCGATCGGAGTCCAGACCCGCGAGATCGGCCAGCTGTTCCAGTCGCACGGGGAGCAAGCGCAGGAGCTGATCGGTGTCCGTCGTCAGGGGGTTGTAGAGCATCGCCCCCACGTCGAAGGCCGGATCGCCGACGAGCCCGTGCGGATCGATGGCCAGCCACGCCTCGCGTCGTGCCTGCAGGACGTTGTGATGATGCAGGTCGCCGTGCAGGAGCACAGTCCGGGAGGCAGTTGCAGACAGCGCGGCCAGCAGTTCGGCCGCCCGATCGACCAGGTACCGCGGCAGCGGTCCGCCGCTGCCAAACCTCTGGACGTGGTCCGCGAAGTCCTCCCCGTAGTCCCGCACGTGCGGTAGGGCGTGCTCCGCCGGTGGTTCTCGCCATAACCGCCGCATGACCGAGCACAGGACTGCCGTGGCCTCCTGGTCACGCTCCGCACCAAGAGCGGCCAACGACAGACCGGGATCGGCCCGCTCGAGAAGCAGTGCGCCGCGGCTGTCATCGCGGGCGAGCAGCCGGACAGCGCCGCGCCCATCGAAGCCAGCCAGGGCTGCGGCCTCCCGGTCCAGACCGGACGTGTTGGGCACCGCGAGTTTGACCACGCACGCCGCACCCGCGGAGTCAGCGGCCGGGGCGACGTAGTTGTAGCTCAGCTCGTACGGCTGCCCGATCCGGACGTCCCAGGACCGCTCGATCTCGCCGAGCAGCCGCGGGATCGCCGCGAGCCACGAGGCGCCGGCGAGCCCATGGACCGCGACGACATTCGCGCGGAAGTGGCGGTCCGTGGATGAGCTGACGGCGCTAGACCGAGGGGTCAGGCGGGGCCAGAGTTGCGGGTTCCGGCCGGTACCGGGGCGCCGGTTCCAACAAGAATCCGGGCAGGCTACGCATGCGCGTCGTCGACGGTGACGTTTCGGGTGCGGTTGGGATCGATGGAGATACCCGGACCCATCGTCGTGCTAACGGTCACCTTCTGCAGGTAGCGACCCTTGGCCGACGGCGGCTTTGCCCGGAGAACTTCGTCCAGCGCGGCAGCGTAGTTCTCCACCAGCGCCTTCTCGTCGAAGGATGCCTTGCCGATGATCATGTGCAGGTTCGCCTGCTTGTCCACCCGGAAGTTGATCTTGCCGCCCTGAATGTCGGTCA
>JAABUR0100001806.1_pt1 | contig 36098 bp, 33 predicted proteins | sample 5560091 | NCBI WGS metagenome assembly JAABUR01 (sample SAMN10711879, study PRJNA513375) | rock metagenome | isolation source: Antarctica rocks | place: Antarctica: Victoria Land, University Valley sud | reverse complement strand
AACGCCCGTGCCGGTCGATCAGCACGTTGGCCGGCTTCACGTCCCGGTGCAGGATGCCGGCGGCGTGGGCGGCGTCGAGGGCGTCGGCGACCTGGCGCCCGAGGGTCGTCACCTCGTCCCAGGAGAGCGGGCCGACGCTGTCCAGCCGGTCCTGCACCGACCCGGCGGGATGGTGCTCCATGGTGAGGAACGGTTGGCCGAGGCGGGTGGAGCCGGTGTCGTGCACGGTCACGACGTGGGGGTGCCACGAGAGGGACCCCACCGCCCGGCACTCCCGCTCGAAGCGGCTCACTGCGGCGGGGTCAAGGGCCGGCGAGCTGAGGACCTTCACCGCCACGGTGCGCCCGAGAGCGGCCTGACGGGCCAGGTACACCGCCGAGGACCCGCCCCGGCCGAGCCGGCCGAGCAGCTCGTGGCCGGGGACGTCGCCGTCGGGCGGCGCGGCGGGGGCGCCGGGCCGGTCGGTGGGGTGGAGGGTGGGCTCCTCAGGCACCGCTGACCCGGCGGGCGAAGGCGACGGTGCGCTCCTCCACCAGCTCGCGGTCGTGGTCGAGGGTGGCGACGTGGAAGCTGCGCTCGAGGGTCACCCGTTCGACCGGGCCGGCCACGGCCGAGGCGATGAGCTCGCTGTTGGCCGGGTCGACCACGTGGTCCTGGGGGCTGGTCATGACCAGCACCGGGCAGGCGATGGTCGACAGGCGGTCGGCGAAGGCCCCACTGGCGTCGAACAGCGACAGCAGCGGGCGCAGCGGCGTCTGCGGGTACGCGGACTCGACCGAGTCGGGGTCGGCGATGTCCGACCCGATGCCGTCCATCAGCTCCTGGCCCGAGGCGAGCATGGCCTCCACCGCTTCGCGCATGCCGTCCGGCGTGCTGACCACGGCGTTGATGCACACGATGCCGGCGATCTCGGGGTGCTCGGTCGCCAGCCACACGGTGAGGGCTCCGCCCATGGACAGGCCGACGACCACGACCGTGTCGCACCGGGCGGCGAGATCGGCGTAGACCTCCTCGGCGCAGGCCGACCAGTCGTCCCAGCCGGTCGGGATCATGTCCTCGACCACCGTGCCGTGACCGGGGAGGAGCGGGAGCTCCACGGTGAACCCGGCCGCCGCCAGCGCGGTGGCGATCCCGCGCATGGACGCCGGGTTGCCGGTGAACCCGTGCAGCACCAGGGCGCCGTGGGGACCGCCGGCGGCCGAGAACGGTTCGGCGCCGGGGAGCAGAGGTGCGGTCATGGGGCCTCGATCAGCGGTAGGGGTCGTCGGTGGCGGGTTCGTCCCACCAGTCCTGGGGGGCGGGCGACCAGTCGGGGTCGGGGTAGATGCAGTCGACGGGGCAGGGGTCGAGGCACTTGTCGCACCCCGAGCACAGCTCGGGGATGATCACGACGTCGATGCCGTGGTTGAAGATGGCACCGAACTGGGGTGGGCAGTGGCGCAGGCAGGCGTCGCAGTTGATGCACTCCGACATCTCGATCCGCAGCGGCGCGTGCTTCCACTTGGGGTTGCGTTCCCGGCTCTCGAGTCGTTCGCCCCGGTTGGCCGCCGGCATGGGCACAGCGTACGCCCTGGTCGGGTGATTGACCGGGGGGTCAAGGTCTGTTCCACTGCGGGCATGGCTCAGGCCCCCGACGACGCCCGGCGGCTGACCGCGCAGGGCCGGGAGCGCAAGCAGCAGCTCCTCGACGGCGCCGCCGAGCTGTTCGCCGAGCGGGGCTACGCCGACACCCGCGTGATCGACATCGTCCGCCACGCGGGCGTGGCCAAGGGCCTCTTCTACTGGTACTTCGAGAACAAGGAAGCCCTGTTCCGGGAGCTGGTAGAGCACAACCGCCAGCGGCTGCGGGCGGCCCAGGCGGCAGCCATGGACCCCGGCGCCGAGCCCCTGGCGCGGATCCGCCAGGGCGCCGAGGCCTCGATGGCGTTCATGTCGGGCCAGGCCCACTTCTTCGCCCTGCTCGAGGTGGAGAACCTCGACAAGCAGTTCGCCGACGTGCTCCGCCGGGGCACCGAGGTGCACGCCCGCGACGTCGCCGCCCTCGTGCGGGAGGGCATCGCCGACGGATCGATCCGTGACGAGGACCCCCTCCTGCTCGCCTACGGGGTGGTCGGCGCGGTGGCGTCCTACGGCCACTTCCACCGCACCGGCCGCATCCAGCGACCGATCCACGAGGTGGCGTCGTTCGTCGGTCGATTCGTGGTCTGTTCGCTCGCCGCCGACGAGTCGATCGCCCGCCGAGTGCTGGCCCAACCTACTTGCAGTCAGGTTGCAGGTTCCTCGTCGCCCCAGGGGGGCCCCGGCTATGGTGCGCCCCCGGACTGAGGACACATCAACCCCGGAGGAGCCGAACGTGGCGAGTTTCCTGAGCGACGAGTGGATGCTGGAGGCCGAGAAGATCCGGGAGGAGTTCTCGGGTCAGGCCAGCCCCCCGGCCCACAAGGTGCGGATGAACATGGTCATCACCGACTGCCCGCCGGAGGCGACCTCTGAGGGTTCGGTCAACGCCCACATGGACACCTCCGAAGGACAGATGCAGATGGACAAGGGCCACCTGGAGAACCCCGAGCTCACCGTCACCGTCGACTACGAGACGGCCAAGGCCATCTTCGTGGACCAGAACCCCCAGGCCGGGATGCAGGCGTTCATGGCCGGCAAGGTCAAGGTGCAGGGCGACATGACCAAGCTCATGGCCATGCAGCAGGGCGCCCCCGACCCGACCCAGCAGCAGATCGCGGCGCGCATCAAGGAGATCACCGACTGACGGCGGGCTCCCGTTCGTCGAGCAAGGCAGGGGCGCCCTCGGGGGCGCCCCACTCGCGTGCGGGCACCTCCGCCTCGGCGAGGGCGACGGCGGGAGCCACCGTGGTGCCGCGGGCCGTCCGGGGGGTGGTGCGGACGAAGCCGGCGGCCACGACGGCGGCGACGGCCAGCCCTGCGCCGACGAGGTACGCCTCGGAGTAGCTGGCCTGCAGCCCCACCGCTGCGAGCCGGGCCTGCTGCACGGTCTGCATGACCTGGATGCCGAGCACCAGGCCCACCTGGATCATCATCTGCTGGGCGGCGCCGGCCACCCCCAGGTCGGCCTCGTCCACGGCGTTGGTGACGCTGGACGCCATGGCCGGCGACGACACCCCGAGCGCGACGCCGGCCAGGGCCAGGCCGCCGGCGATCACCAGCACACCGGTGCTCGCACCGATGGTCGACATCCACACCATGGCCGCCACCAGCACCGCCGCCCCCGCCACCCCCGACACCCGTTCGCCGATGCGCACGGCCAGGTAGCCGGCCACCGGGCCGGTGAGGGAGAAGGCCAGCGGCCGGGCCACCGAGACGAGACCGGTCTTGGCCTCGCTGAAGCCGAGCAGGTTCTCGAGCAGCAGGGGCGTCAGCACGAAGCTGCCCATGTAGGCGGCGTTCATGAGGGCCTGGACGAGGATGGGGAACGTGAAGTTGCGGCGGCCGAAGTAGCGCAGCGGCAGCAGGGGCTGGCGCGCCCGCCGTTCGACGCCGACGAACGCGAGCATGGCGAGTGGGGCCATCACGAAGCCGCCGACCACGGCCGGGTGCGTCCACCCGATCCGGGGGCCCTGGTTCAGGGCGTACAGGAGCGGTGTGGCGGCCAGGGCGAGGAGCACGGCACCGCGCCAGTCGAAGCTGCGGTCACGCTTGCGGGCCGTCTCGGGCAGCACCCAGAACGCCACCACGAGCCCGAGGAGGGTGAGCGGCACCTGGGCGGCGAAGATGGCCCGCCAGCCCACGGCCGACACCACCGGGCCACCGATCACCACGCCGAGCACCGGCCCGCCGGCCGCCACCATCGACCAGTAGCCCAGGGCCTTCACCCGCTGTTCCCGGGGGAAGACCAGGCTGATGAGGGCGAACGACGCCGGACCCGTGGCTGCTCCTTCGATGGCACCGAGCAGCCGGAAGGCGATGAGCGACTGGGCGTTCCAGGCCACCGCGCTGGCGGCGGCCATGACCGCCGCCCCGCCGAGGCCGAGAAGGTAGATGCGGCGCTGGCCCCAGAGGTCACCGAGCTTGCCGACGGCGGGACCGATCACCCCGAAGGCCAGGATCGGGCCGATCACCACCCAGGTGAGGGTGGCCTGGTCGCTGTGCAGGTCCCGGGCGATGCGGGGGATCGACACGGTGAGGATGGTGATGGTGAAGTTGACCGTGAACAGCCCGAACAACACGGTGGCCAGGACGATCCACGGGAACCGGGGGCTGGCGTCGACGCGCTGGCGGAGGGCGGCCCTGGTCACCCATTCCACGCTACTTGACCCGCGGGTCAAGTCGTCAGCCGGCGAGCGTGACGTTCACCACCGTTCCCTTGCCGACCATGGTCCCGGCGACCGGGTCGGTGGCCGCCGGCAGCCCGTTCAGCGGCCCCTGGACCTCACCAGCGACGAAGCCGGCGGCCTCGAGGCGGGCGGCGGCCTCGGCGAGGGTCCGGCTGCCCCGGATGTCGGGCACGGCCACGAGCTCGGGGCCCAACGAGACCACCAGGCGCACCGTCGAGCCGCTGGGCAGCTTCGTGCCCGCCTCCTGGTCCGAGCTGATGACCAGGCCCTCGGCGACGGTGTCGCTGTTCCGGTAGGAGATGCCGGCCACCAGCTGCACCTGGCCCAGCTCGGCCTCGGCCGCCTCGACCGTGGCCCCCACCAGGGCGGCGGGGACCTCCTGGGGAGCGGGGCCGTCGGAGACGACCAGGTGCACCGTCGAGCCGCGGGGCAGCTTCGTGCCCGCCTCCTGGTCGGAGCCGATGACCAGGCCCTCGGCGACGGTGTCGCTGTTCCGGTAGGAGATGCCGGCCACCAGCTGCACCCGGCCCAGCTCGGCCTCGGCCGCCTCGACCGTGGCCCCCACCAGCGCGGCGGGGACCTCCCGGGGAGCGGGGCCGTCGGAGACGACCAGGAAGACGGTACCGCCCTTGATCATGGTGGTCGGGGTGCCGTCTCCGAGGCGGATGACGGCGTCCTTGGCGATCTCCTCGTCAAAGGCCCGCGACCCCACCTCGGCCACCAGGCCCCGGGCGGCGACGAGCAGCGACGCCTCGGCGAAGGACCGGCCCCGCAGGTCGGCCGGCACGGTGGTGGGGGTGTTGCCGTCGGAGATCACGAGCGTCACCCGCGATCCCTCCTCCAGCTCCAGACCGGGGCGGGGACGGACGGCGATGACCTCGCCGGCGATGGTGCCGTCCCGGCGGGTGTGCTCCTCGCGGACGTCCCACTTGAACGGCGCCAGCGCCTCGCGGGCATCGTCCTCCTGCAGGCCGACGACCCGCCCGGGGACGGCGTGCGCGGGCGTGCGGTCCGGTCGCTCCACCACGGCGGCGACGGCGGCGGCGACGGCGGCGAGCAGCACGAGGGCCACCAGCACCCACGGCCACCGCCGGCGGCGCCGCGTGGCCGGCTCGACCGGTGGGGGCGACGGCTCCCCGTCGGCCCCGGCCCGACCGTCGTCGCCGGGCCGCGGACCGACCGAGGCGGTCACGGCCGTGTCGGCGTCGGTGAGGTCGATCACCGCGGTGGTGGGCAGGAGGGTGGGGTAGCGGTCGTCACCCCCGGTGCCGGCCGCCACCGCCCCGGCCAGGGGCAGGGGCTCGGGCTTGGGCATCGCATCGGCGGCGGCCATGAGGGCGATGGCCAGCTCGTGGGAGTCGATCCGGTCCTCGGGGTTGGCCCGCCCGGCGCGCTCCAGCGGGCCCTGCAACGGGCCGAGCTCGTCGGGCACCTCGAGCGGTCGGCCCACCCTGGCCATGAGCGTGCCGATGGTGGTGTCGGCAGCGAAGGGCACCACCCCGGTGACCGCCTCCACGAGGGTCAGGGCGAGGGAGTACACGTCGGCCTTGCCGGTGAGGGCCTGGCCCTGGGCCTGCTCGGGCGAGGAGTACCGGGCGGTCCCGAGAACGGCGCCCTGGGGTTCGGTCCAGGCCGCCTCGGCCAGGGCGCGGGCCAGGCCGAAGTCGGCGATGCGCAGGCGGGCCTCGTCGCCGAACAGCAGGTTGGCCGGCTTGACGTCGCGGTGGACGAGGCCGCGGCGGTGGGCGTACTCGAGGGCCCGGGTGGCCTCCAGACCGATTCGCAGGGCCTGGGACGGCGACAGCCGCTGGTCGCGGTCGAGCATGTCCCGGAGGCTGCCCCCGCCGAGGTACTCGAGCACGAGGTAGGGGATGTCGTCGGCCCCGTCCTGGCCCCAGTCGTAGACGGCCATGACGTTGGGGTGGTTCAGGGCGGCGGCGGCCCGGGCCTCGGCCTGGAAGCGACGGAGGAACTCGGCGTCGTCGGCCAGCGCGGCGTGGAGCACCTTGAGCGCCACCCGCCGCCGGAGGCGCACGTCGTCGGCCAGGAACACCTGGGCCGAGGCCCCGCGGCCGATCGGGGCGATGATGCGGTAGCGCCCTCCCAGCACCCGACCGATCTCCTCGGTGCGCGACAGGGCCACTGGGCCGAGGGTAACGGAGCGCTCCGAGCCGTTCGCGGCAATCCCGCTGGGCCAAGATGGGTCCGCCGATGTCCGACACCTCGCCCGTCCCGCCCATCGTCAACCCGCCGCCACAGCCCTTGTTGTCGGTGCGGCGGCTGGTCATCGTGGCCGTGCTGGTGGCCGCCACCGCCATCCTCGTCCTGAGCTTCCGGGGGACCACCAGCTCGGGTGGCGGCAGCGCGTGCGCGGACCCTGCGGTCGTGGCGCGCGACCCCGGTCCCGGCGGCCACGTCCTGCGCCAGGCCCAGGTGGGCGTCGAGCTGCGGCCGGGCTACGACGGGCGGATCAGCATCGACGGGCGCGAGGTGCCCCAGGAACAGATGCAGGGGGCGGTGGTGCCGGGCACCGACGCCTACGACCAGCTCTCGGCCGACGAGCGCCGCCTCGGTCCCCGCCCGAACAACAAGAACGTCGTGAAGTTCCAGCCCGGCCCGGGCAAGGTCGTCACCCGCTTCAGCGGCCAGGTGGAGATCGGCATCCGCTACTGGGAGCAGACCGAGGGACCGGCGAGCGCGGAGTCCTGCAGCTACACCGTGTTCGTCACCTGACCCGCGAACCTGTCGGCGGCGGTCAGGTGGGGAGCTCGCCGGTGGCCAGGAGGTGCTCGAAGCCGGCCTCGTCGAGGATGGGCACGCCCAGCTCCTCGGCCTTCGTGAGCTTCGAGGCGCCCGGACCCTCCCCCACCACGACCGCCGTCGTCTTCTTCGACACGCTGCCGGGGCTCTTGCCGCCGCGGACCTTGACCGCCTCCTCGGCGTCCTCGCGGCTGTAGCCCTCCAGCGTGCCGGTGACCACCACCGACGCACCGGCCAGCACCTGGGGTAGCTCGGCCCGCTCGGGCCCGGTGAAGTTGACGCCTGCCGCGCGCAGCTTCTCGATGACGGCGCGGTGGCCGTCGTCGCCGAACCACTCGTGCACGGCCCGGGCGATCACCGGGCCCACCCCTTCGGCCTCGGCCATCTCCTCGACCGTCGCCGCCATGATCCGGTCGAGGTCGCCGAACGCCCGGGCGAGGGCCTGCGCGCCGGCCGGCCCGAGGTGACGGATGTTCAACCCGACGAGGAGGTTGGCGAAGGGCCGCTGACGGGCGGCGTCGATGGCGTTCCGGAGGTTGGCCACCGACGTCTCGCCGAACCCCTCGAGCGCCTCCACCCGGTCCCAGTCGATGGAGAACACGTCGCCGATGTCGTGAACGAGGCCGAGCTCGAGGAACAGCCGCACCCGCTGCTCGCCGAAGCCCTCGATGTCGAGCGCGCCCCGGGAGCCGAGGTGCCCGATAGAGCCGGCCAGCTGGTAGGGGCATTGCAGGTCGACGCAGCGGATGTCGCTCTCGCCTTCGGGTCGCACCAGGGTGGAGCGGCGCGGGCAGGGGCAGGTCATCGGGAACTCCCAGGGCTCGAGCCCCTCGGGCCGTTCGGCCACCACCGGGGCGACGACCTCGGGGATCACGTCGCCGGCCCGGCGCACCACCACGACGTCGCCCGGCCGGACGTCCTTGGCCCGCACCTGGTCCTGGTTGTGCAGGGTGGCCTGGGAGACGTTGGCTCCGCCCACGAACACGGGCTCGAGCTGGGCGAACGGCGTGGCCCGTCCGGTGCGGCCGATCGACACGTGGATGTCGAGCAACCGGGTGGTGCGCTCCTCAGGCGGGAACTTGTAGGCGATGGCCCACCGGGGCGCCCGGCTGGTGGAGCCCAGCTCACCCCTGCGACCGAGGTCGTCGACCTTCACCACCACCCCGTCGATCTCGTAGTCGAGGTCGTGGCGGCCGTGCTCCCACCGCCGGCAGTAGGCGTGCACCTCGGCCAGGGTGGGGACCAACGTCACCTCCGGGTTGACCGGGAGGCCGAGGCCGGCGAGGAACTCGAGCGTCTCGCGATGGCGGCGAAACCGGGGCCCGCCCTGCACCTCGCCGAGCTGGTAGCACCACATCGACAGCTCCCGGTCGGCGGTGATGGAGGCGTCCTTCTGGCGGAGCGATCCGGCCGCCGAGTTGCGGGGGTTGACGAAGAGCCGCTCACCGGCGGCCGCCTGCCGCTCGTTGAGCGCATCGAAGGCGGCCCGACCCATGTAGACCTCGCCGCGGACCTCGAGCACGCTGGGAGCGCCGCCGGGCAGGGAGGCGGGCACCACGCCCACCGTGGCCAGATTGGCGGTGACGTCCTCGCCCACCCGCCCGTCCCCGCGCGTGGCCGCCTGCACGAGGGTGCCGTCCTCGTACAGCAGCGAGATGGCCACGCCGTCGATCTTGAGCTCGCACACGTAGTCGACCGGGTCGTCGTCGGGACCGGCGCCCAACCGCCGCTCGAGGCGCTCGCCCCAAGCCAGCAGCTCGGCCTCCTCGAAGGCGTTGTCGAGCGACATCATCGGCGTCCGGTGCCGGACCGGGGCGAACAGGACCGACGGGGCGCTGCCCACCTGGGCGGTGGGCGAGCCGGGGGTGGCCAGCTCCGGGAACTCCTCCTCGTACCGGCGCAGCTCGCGGACGAGCTCGTCGTAGGCGGCGTCGGAGATGGTCGGCGCGTCCTCGGTGTGGTAGCGGCGGTTGTGCTCGGCCACCTCTTCCCGCAGGGCGTCCACGCGTGCTGCCAGCTCGTCGGAGGCGGGCACGGGCGGGGCGGCCGCAGGCGGTTCGGGCACGGGATGGAAGTTACCGCCGGGCCGCCCGCCGGCCCGTCGAGGGAGCCGGGCTCCGGTCGATGTTGGACCACGGTGCGTGACCAACTCCTCAAGCCGGCCCGGCCGGCGCCGACAGACCTGGAGGGGAGGGCGGGGGACGACGAAGGATGGCGGCGGAGCGGACATGGGACTGCACGGATCGCTCGAGGACTACTCGCCGGCCGGCGCGCTCCGGGTCCTCTCGTCATCGGGCCGGACGGGCGCCGTCCGGTTCAGCGGCGAGGCCGGATGCACCGTCTACCTCGGTGAGGGCGGGCTCTACTTCGCCCGCGACGACCACACCGACCAGGCGCTCGCCACGGCCCTCGTGCGCCCGGGGCGGGTGAGCCCGGAGGACTGGGCCCGGGTCATCGCCGAGGCGGGCGAGTCCCCGCGGGTCGGTGAGCTCCTCGTGGCCAACGGCGCGGTCGGGAGCGACGTGCTGGCCTCGGTGACGCTCTCGATCATCTACGACCCGCTGATCCGGTTGTTCCGCGAGGGAGAGGGCGCGTTCGACTTCGAGCCGGACACGGTCCACTGGCTCGGCCCGGCGCAAGCGTTCAGCGTCGACACCATCGTCCACGAGGTGCGCCGCCGGGTGCGTGAGGTGGACGAGATGTGCCCGGTGGTGCCTTCGGTCGACTCCTGGGTGGCGGCGGCCCCCACCCTCCTGGGCACGGCCGGCGAGGCGACCCTGCAGATCGAGGACTGGGAGGTGATCACCGCGCTGGCCGGCCCTCGCACCATCACCGAGCTGGCCGGCGACCTGGGCCGGGGGCGGTACTCCACCGCCCGCATCGTGCACCGCCTCGCCCGGGCCGGTCTGGTCCAGGTGCTGTCCGACGGGGACCCCTGGGGCATTTCGGCCCGCGCGGACAGGTGAGGCCGCCGTCGGATCGCCGTTGTCCGGCTTCGCCGGAACAAGCACCGTGCTTCTGGGTCGCTCGCCACGGCTCGGCTCCTCAGGCCCCCACGCTGAACTTCGTGCCCACCACCTGGTGGCGGAGGCGGTCGGCCAGCAGGCGGGTGAGGTCCAGCACCGCTCCGGCCTGGTCCAGGCCGTGCAGGCCGAGGCCGCAGGCGGGCGTGATGAGGCCTTGGCGGCGCAGCCGGACGGGGTCGCACCCCGCCTGCTCCAGCTCGCACCACAGCGCTGAGAGCACCCGCCACGGCCGGGCCGCGCCCTCACCGACGGGCCCGTCGGTGGGCACCGCGCCCCAGGCGACCCAGCCGCCACGCTCGAGGAACCCGATCAGCGCGCCCGCCGCCCCGATCAGACCGGCGGCGACGGGGCCGGCGTCGACCGGGACGGACAGCACATCGGGGCCGGCCTGGATGACGGTCCGCCAGTCGGTGGACCCGCAGCAGTGGAGACCCGTCACCGCTGAGGATTCGAGGGTGGCCAACGCTCCGGAGACGAGATCGGTGACAGCCTCGGCGGCCAGACCGAGGTCGGGGGCGCGCCCGCCCGGGCCGCAGCCGAGCCCCGGCTCGTCGACGAAGGCGACGACGGGCGCCACCGTTGCGTCCATGGCCGCCGCCACGATGTGACCGGCCCGCTCCCGCACCGCTCCGCCCGCCACCAGGTACGCCAGCTCGTCGGCCACGCCCGCCCTCCTCAGGGCCAGGCCGAGCGTGACCGGGCCGGTGAGCTGCACCTTGATGGGATCGGTGCGTCCGGCCACGGCGGCGAGGAAGGCCCGCAGCGTGGCGAAGGGGGGACCGTCCAGCTCGGGGTCGGTCAACGGCGCCCCTGGCTCGAGGGCGCCGGGATCGACGGTGAGGGAGCCGTCGGGGCCGACGTCCACGCCGCGGATGCCCCACGCCGCCTGGGCGACCATGCCCTCGCGCCGGTCGAGGGCCGGCAGCGATGGCGCCGCCGGGAGCTCGGGGAAGCGCTCGAGGACCTCGGCTACGGCGGCCTCGCGATCGAGGTGGGGCAGGCTGCCGATGGCGGTGGGCGTGCCCGGCGGGAACGCCGGCCGGTGGGCCGGAGGGTCGTCCCGGTCGATGTCGTCGGCTTCCACAGCGTGCCCCCGGTCCTTCGTACCCCCGCCACTGGAATAGCCATCGCGCCGACGGGTGGGCAAATCTCGATCGGTGGGCGAACCGCGGTTGGGCGGACCAGGGTGGCGGGCCGGTGAACCGGGCCCGTGGGTCCTGCGGGTCACGTGGGTGGCGTTGCCCTTCACCGTGGGCCCGCTCCTGGCCACCGCCCTCGACCCCCGATCCCTCGGTGTGCAGCGCGCGGCCACGGTGGGGGCCTGGGCCGCGTGGGCGGTGGCGCTGGGGGCCATGCTCGTGCCCCGCACCGTGTCGCTGACCCTGGTGCGCACGGTGGTCCCCGGCGCAGTGGCCGCCGCCGCGTGGGCGGCCACCGTCGGCGCTCCCCCGGACCTGGCGCCGTGGAAGCCGGCGGTGGGGCTGGCCGGCGCCGTGCTGGCCGCGGCCGCCGCCCTCTCCCCCCTGACCGGCGACGCCTTCGTGAACGGGTCGGCCTACGGCGACGAGCGCCGCCTGGCCCTCCGGGTGCCGGGGCCGGTGCTGGCCCTCGTGCCGTTCGTGTGGGCGGCGACCGCGGCCGGGGTGGTCACCGGTCCCCTGCTGCTGGCCGCCGGCCAGGTGGTGGCCGGCGCCGTCGCCCTCGCTGCCGGCCTGGCGGTCGTCCCCCTCGGGAGCCGCTCCCTACACGGCCTGGCCCGGCGCTGGGTGGTGTTCGTGCCCGCCGGCCTGGTGCTCCACGACCGGCTGGGGTTAGCCGACCCGGTGCTGTTCCCCCGCCGCATGGTGGCCCGCCTCGGGCCCGCCCCGGCCGGAGCCGACACCGAACCGGGCACGCTCGACGTGACCGCCCGCGCACCGGGATTGGTGCTGCTGGTCGAGCTCACCGAGGTGCTTCCGGTGGCGGTGCCCGGCGGGCGCAGGGAGGGGTCGACGGTGGACACCAGGCGCATCCTGTTCACGCCCACCCGGCCCGGCGCGGTGCTCAGCGAGGCCCGGGCCCGCCGTCTCCCGGGAGGTTGACGGCGCAGCCGCCACCGACCACCTCGTCGCCCTCGTAGAACACCACGCTCTGACCCGGGGCGACCCGGCGCTCGGGCCGGTGCCAGCGCACGACGGCCTCATCGCTCCCCCGCCCGGCGACCAGGTCGGCGGGACGGGGAGCGCCGTGCGCGCTGCACTGCACGGTGACCCGACCCTGATGCGGGGCGGACACCCAGGCCACGGCGTCGACCGGCTGTTCGTCCACGAGCAGGTCGGCGCGCGACCCGACGGTGACGGTGCCGTTGGACGGATCGGTTCGCAGGGCGTAGCGGGGAGCGGCCGCCCCGGGGAGGCCCAGGCCGCGACGCTGCCCGACGGTCACCAGCTCCACCGCGTCGACCCTGCCGACCACGGTGCCGGCGGTGTCGACCACCCCACCGGGGGTGAGGTCGACCCGGCCTTCCAGGAAGGTCCGCCGACCGGCGGAGGAGGCCGGGATGAAGCAGACGTCCTGGCTGTCGGGCTTCGCCGCGGTGCGCAACCCGAGGGTGGCGGCCAGCGCCCGCACCTCGGCCTTGGTGCGGTCCCCGACCGGGAACCGCACGCGGCCCAGCGTCGCCGAGTCGAGCACGTGCAGCACGTAGGACTGGTCCTTGGACCGGTCCTTGCCCCGGGCCACCCGGCGGGTGCCGTCCGGACGCCCGACCACGCGGGCGTGGTGGCCGGTGGCCACCGCGTCGAAGCCCAGGGCGGTCGCCCGCTGCAGCAGGCGGTCGAACTTGAGGTGACGGTTGCAGGCGATGCACGGGTTGGGGGTTCGGCCGGCCTGGTGGTCGGCGATGTAGGGCCCCACCACGTCACGGTCGAAGTCGGCGCCGAAGTTGAAGGTGTGGTGGTCGATGCCGAGGTGGTCGGCGACGCGGCGGGCGTCGTCCACGTCGGAGACCGAGCAGCAGCCGGCGTCGGACGGCCCGCCCCACAGCTTCATGGTGACACCGACGGTGTCGTGGCCGTCCCGCTGCACGAGGGCGGCGGCCACCGAGGAGTCCACCCCGCCGGACATGGCCACCATCACCCTCATCGCCGCCCCCCGACGCTGGGCTCGCGGAGACGGGCGACGGCGGCGGGGACGGCGCCGAGGGCGGCGTCGACGTCGGCCGCGGTGGTGGTCCACCCCAGTGAGAGGCGGAGGGAGCCGCCGGCCCGCTCCCGATCGAGGCCCATCGCCGCCAGCACGTGGGACGGGTCCGCCGCCCCACTGGCGCAGGACGACGCCGCCGAGGCGCACACGCCGGCCGTATCGAGGAGGAACAGCAGCGCCTCTGCCTCTACGCCGTCGAAGCAGAGGTGGCAGCTGCCGGCCACCTTGTGGTGGCGGCGGTCGGGGCCAGCGCCGGTGACGCCGGTCTCGACCGCATCGGGGACGGCAGCGAGGAGACCGTCAGCCAGACGGTCCCGGAGGGCGCCGACCCGGGTGACCTGTGCGACTCGCTCCCGCTGGAGGACCCCCGCGGCAGCGGCCATGCCGACGATGCCGGCCACGTTGTGGGTGCCGCTGCGACGGTCCCGCTCCTGGCCGCCACCTCGGAGCAGCGGGGCGAGGTCCGTGCCGTCGCGGACCACGAGGGCACCGACGCCCTGGGGGCCGCCGAACTTGTGGGCGCTGACCGACACCAGGCCGGCTGGGGCAGCGGCCACGGCGACGTCGAGCCACGGCAAGGCCTGCACGGCGTCGGTGTGCAGCACCGCCCCCGGCGCCGCCTCGGCCACGACCGCGGCCACCTCTTCGAGGGGCGTGATCGTGCCGACCTCGTTGTTGGCGAGCATCACCGAAACGATCCCCACGTCGGGGCCGAGCGCGGCGGCGAGCGCGTCGAGGTCGACCCGGCCCGTGGCGTCGACCTCGACCAGCCGACCGCCGGCGGCCTCGACGGGGGCGAGGACGGCGTGGTGCTCGGCGGCGGGCGCCACCGCCGCCGCCCCCGGGCGGCAGGCGAGGGTGCCGGTGATCGCAGCGTTGTCGGCCTCGGTGCCGCCGGAGGTGAACACCACCTCGCCGGGCCGGCAACCGAGGGCCCCGGCCATCACGTCACGGGCGTCGTCCACCGCCCGCCGGGCGTGGCGGGCCGGGCCGTGGCTGCCCGACGGGTTGCCGAAGCGCTCGGTGAGGAACGGCAGCATGGCCTCGAGCGCCTCGGGTCGCATCGGCGTGGTGGCGGCATGATCGAGGTAGACCACGTCGGACGCCACGGTCGGCCAGGCTACGGGAGTGGACGGCTACCAGCCCTCGACCTACGGCGACCGCTTCGCCGACGTCTACGACGACTGGTACGGCGCCGACCCCGAGACCGACGCCTGCGTGGCGGTCCTGGCCGAGCTGGCCGCCGGCCGGCCGGTGCTCGAGCTCGGGGTGGGGACGGGGCGGCTCGCCATCCCCCTGGCCGAGGGCGGGCTGGACGTCACCGGCGTCGACGTCTCGGCGGCGATGTTGGCGACGTTGGCGGCGAAGCCGGGCGGGGACCGTGTACGGGCGGTGGAGGTGGACATGGCCGGGCCACTCCCGCCCGGTCCCTGGGGCCTCGTCGTCGTGGCCCGGAACACGTTGTTCAACCTGGCCGACGAGGACCGCCAACGGACCTGCCTCCGGGCGGTGGCCACGGCGCTGGCGCCCGACGGTGCCGTGGTGGTGGAGGCGTTCGTGCCCGACGGGTCGGGCCGGCGGTCCTCGGTGGAGGTCCGCGTCGTGGAGGCGGACCGGGTGGTGCTCTTCGTCGACCGCCACGACCCCGACACCCAGGAGGCGTGGAGCTCGTTCGTGGAGATGACCCCGACGGGAAACTCGTTCCGGCCGTGCCACCTCCGCTACGCCACCCCCGCGCAGGTGGACGACATGGCCGCCGCCGCCGGCCTGGTCCGCACGCACCGCTGGGGCGGTTGGGACCGCGCCCCCTTCGATGACGACAGCGCCGCCCACGTGTCGGTGTACAGGCGGTCCCCGTCCGGAACCGAGGCCCGGCCGTAGCATGACGGGGTGAGCCCCGCTGGTGCCCGATCCGTCCCGTCGCAGTGAGCCAGCTCCGGCTGAACCCGCTCACCGGGCGGTGGGTCACCGTGGCCTCCGGGCGGTTGTCCCGACCCGAGGACTTCAGCCGTGAGCGCCAGGCGGTGGAGACCGGGCCGGCCCGGCCGTGCCCGTTCTGCCCGGGCCAGGAGGAGGCGACCCCGCCCGCTCTCGAGACCTACGGCGGCACCGGCGAATGGGCCGTGCGGGTGGTGCCCAACCGGTACCCGGCCTTCGCCGGCACCGAGCCGATGACCGTGCGCAACCTCGGACCGGTGTTCAGCCACGCACCGGCCAGCGGCGTTCACGAGGTGTTCGTGTTCGACCGCCGCCACGACACCGGCTGGGCCGACCTCGACGACGACCAGGCCGGCCTGGTGATGGTGGCCCTCCGGGACCGCATGGAGGACCACAGCAAGGTGCCCGGGGTGCGCTACACCCAGGCCATCGTCAACCACGGGCGAGAGGCGGGCGCTTCGTTGTCCCACCCCCACGGCCAGTTGCTCGGCATGCCGTTCGTGCCCGGCGAGGTGGCCGAGGAGGAGGCCGGGTTCCGGCGCTTCGCCGGCTCGTGCGCGCTGTGCACCGTGGCCGAGGCCGAGCGCGACGCTGCCCAGCGGGTGGTGTTCGACCGTGACGGCGTGCTGGTGGTCTGCCCGTATTGGAGCGGCGCCCCGTTCGAGATGCTCGTCATCGCCGACGCCCACGAGGGCCACCTGGCCCGGGCCGCTCCCGCCGATCTCGCCGCCACCGGCCGGGCACTGCGCGAGGTGCTGGCCCGGCTCCGCGACGAGGTCGGCGATGTGTCCTACAACCTGGTGGTGCACACCCTCCCCCACCACCACGAGGACCCGTTCCACTGGCACGTCCACGTGCTGCCCCGCATCCTGAGCGTGGGCGGCTTCGAGCAGGGCACGGGCGTGCCCGTCAACATCGTCGACCCCGAGCAGGCCGCCGCCACCCTGGCCCCGGCCTGAGCCCTCGGCGTGGCCCGCATCCGGGTGTCGATCGACATCGACGCCCCGCCGGAGCAGGTGTGGGCCGCGATCCGTGACGTCCGAGGCCACGCCGCCTGGATGGCCGACGCCCGGGCCATCCGGGTCACGTCCCGGCGGAGCGAGGGCGTGGGCACGGCCTTCGAGTGCGACACCCAGTTGGGCCCGCTGCGCACCACCGACCGCATGGAGATCACCGAGTGGCGCCCGGCGCGGGCGATGGGGGTCCGCCACACCGGCGTCGTCACCGGCGACGGCCGTTTCACGCTGCGCCCGGTGCGACGATCGAACCGGGCCCGCACCAGGTTCCGGTGGCAGGAGCGGCTCACGTTCCCCTGGTGGTTGGGCGGCCCCGTCGGCGCCGTCGTCGGCGGCCGGGTGCTCCGCTGGGTCTGGCGCCGAAACCTCACCGCCCTCAAGGCGATGGTGGAGGGCGGCGCCGGCTAGCCGGCCGAGGCGACCGCCAGGGAGGCGGCGACGCACACGATGCCGAGGACCACGGAGAGCCCGATGCCCACGAAGACCCTGGGGTCGCTGCGGACGGCCACGCCACCACCACCGGACGGCGGGGTCGTCGTCGCCAGGGGCCGGATGCGGCCGGGGAGCTCGAACAGGAGGATGCCGGCGAGGAAGCCGCCGGCGAGGCCGCCGAGGTGGCCGCCGATCGAGATGCCGGGGATGGCGAAGGTGATCAGCAGGTTCAGGATCAGCACCCCGAACACCGGGCTCTGGCGGACGGCGATGCCCCGGCTGCGACCGAGGGCGAGGGCGGCGCCCATCAACCCGTAGATGGCACCCGAGGCCCCGGCGGTGAGGGCGTCGGGGCTGGCCACGAGGGCACCGAGGGCGCCGGCCAGCAGCGACACCACGTAGATGACCGCGAACTGGAGGCGGCCCACGGCCCGTTCGAGCATGCCCCCGAGGATCCAGAGGGCGTACATGTTGAAGCCGAGGTGGATGAGGCCGTAGTGGAGGAAGCCGGAGGTGACGAGGCGGTACCACTCCCCGTCGGCCACGCCGATGAGGTCGCCGTTGTTCAAGCGCCCGATGGAGATGAGCCCGCCGTCGATCACGAGGTCGCTGCGCCCGTTGAGCCCGGCCGGGCCGCTGAGCACGACCCCGAGGACGAAGACGGCCACGTTCACCGCGATCAGGCCGATGGTGAGCCCCGGCCGCGCCGCCAGGGCGGCAGCACCCCGGTAGACGCGCTGGGCGCCCTTCTTCGTGCACTCCGAGCAGTGGAACCCCACCGATGCCTGGTGCATGCACTGCGGGCAGATGGGCCGGTCGCAGCGCTGGCAGACCACGCCCGCCAGCTGGTCAGCGTGGCGGTAGCAGCGCGGCGGTTGGTACGACATCGAGCTGAAGCTACCGCCGGGAGGGGACCGCTCCTCGGTCGGGGTCGGCGCCGGCGGCCCCGCGGGGGTGGTCGGCCCGGTCGACGAGCTGGAACCAGTACGACGCGTACGGCCCGAGCGTGACGAAGTACGGCAGCCGGCCGAGGGGCGGGAAGGCCACGCCGCCGGTGAGCTCCACCGGCACGAGCCCTTCGAAGCGCTCCAGCGACAGCTCGACCGGCTGGGGTGACTTCGACAGGTTGCTCACGCAGAGGACCCGGTCGACCAGGTTGCCGCCCACCGACCCCCACTCCATGGCGGCGGTGTCGACCCGCTCGTACTCCCGGAGGAAGGCCAGCACCGTCGGGTTCGAGGCCTCCAGCACCTCGAAGCTGCCGAGCCCGAAGACCGGGTGCTCGCTTCGTACCTGGAGCATCCGGCGCACCCAGTGGAGGAAGGAGCTGGCGTCGCGCTGCTGCGCCTCCACGTTCACCCGGGCGAAGCCGTACACCGGGTCCATGAGCGGCGGTGAGTAGAGCTGGGCGAAGTCGGCGGTGCTGAAGCCGCCGTTGCGGTCCGGCGTCCAGTGCATCGGGGTGCGCACGCCATCGCGGTCACCGAGGAAGATGTTGTCGCCCATCCCGATCTCGTCGCCGTAGTACATGACCGGGCTGCCCGGCATCGAGAAGAGCAGCGTGTGGAAGAGCTCGGCGATGCGCCGATCGTTGTCGAGCAGGGGGAACAGCCGGCGGGCGATGCCGACGTTGCGGCGCATGCGGGGGTCCCGGGCGTACTCGGTGTACATGTAGTCCCGCTCCTCGTCGCTCACCATCTCGAGGGTGAGCTCGTCGTGGTTGCGGAGGAACAGGCCCCACTGCGCCCCGTCGGGGATCTCCGGCGTCTGGGCCAGGATCTCGGTGATCGGCTGGCGGTGCTCGCGGCGCACCGCCATGAACATGCGGGGCATGAGCGGGAAGTGGAAGCACATGTGGCACTCGTCGCCCTTGCCAAAGTAGTCGACCACGTCGGCCGGCCACTGGTTGGCCTCGGCCAGCAGCACCCGGCCGGGGAACTCGGCGTCGACCACCGAGCGCACGCGGCGCAGGTACTCGTGGCTCTCGGGCAGGTTCTCGCCGTCGGTGCCGTCCCGCTCGAACAGGTAGGGGACGGCGTCGAGGCGGAAGCCGTCGAGGCCGAGGTCGAGCCAGAACCGCACCACGTCGAGCATTGCGTCGGCCACCGGCGGGTGGCGGTAGTTCAGGTCGGGCTGGTGGCTGAAGAACCGGTGCCAGTAGTACTGGCTCCGGCGGTCGTCCCACGTCCAGTTCGACCGCTCGGTGTCGACGAAGATCACCCGGGCCTCGGACCAGCGGGTGTCGTCGTCGCCCCAGACGTACCAGTCGGCCTTCTCGTTGTCGCGGCCGGCGCGGGACTCCTGGAACCAGGGGTGCTCCTCGCTGGTGTGGTTCATCACCATGTCGGCGATGATCCGCATGCCCCGGCGGTGGACCTCCTCGATCAGGGTGGCGGCGTCGGCGGTGGTGCCGTACTCGGGGAGCACGGTGAAGAAGTCGCTGATGTCGTAGCCGCCGTCGCGGAGGGGCGACTGGTAGAAGGGCAGCAGCCAGAGGCAGTCGACGCCGAGCCACTGGAGGTAGTCGAGCCGGTCGATGAGGCCGCGCAGGTCGCCGGTGCCGTTGCCGTCGGAGTCCGAGAACCCGCGCACGAGCACCTCGTAGAACACCGCCCGCTGGTACCAACGGGGGTCGTCGGCCATCGGCATCGACATCGGCGTCGCCATCCCGTCGTCATCATCGCAGAGGGCCTCCGTCGGGCTGACCACGGGTGGCGGCGAGCGCGGATGCCACCGCCGACGTCGTCTCCTCCTCGAGGACGGCCTCCAACGGCCGGGGCAGGGCGAGGCGCCAGTTCGGCCACGTGTCCACCGTGCCGGGCATGTTCGGGCGCTCCTCCACGCCGGCGGCATCCTCGAGCTGGGCGACCACGACCCGGCTCGGGGCGGCGGCGAGGAGTCGGTACGTGCCGACCACAACCTCGCCCACGGGGGCGTCGTCGTCCACACCGAGCCGGTCGCGAAGCTGTTCACGCGCGGCCACGGTGTCCTCCACGTTCGGAGCGAGGCCGATCTCCTTCTGTGCGGCCAGGTCGCGGCCGGTCCACAGCCCGGCCACGGTGGGGAGGTCGTGGGTGGAGGCCGAGGCCAGGGACTGCTCGGGGAAGGAAGCGGGCGGCTCGTCGCCCAGGGTGAGCACCCGGTAGGCCAGCACCCGGCGCCGGCCGAGCTCCTCGCGGACGCCCGCCTCCACCGTCCCCAGGTCCTCGCCCACCACGAACCCACCGGCGCGCACGCTCTCGAGAGCCACCACGTCGAGCAGATCGGCGGCGGGCTGGCGCACGTACACGCCGTCGCCCGGCCCCCGGCCCGGCGGGATCCAGAACAGCCGGAACAGGCCCATCACGTGGTCGATGCGCAGCCCGGAGCCGTGCTCGAGGGCGCCGCGCAGCATGCGCACGACGGGCTCGAACGCAGCGGCGCGGAGGCGCCACGGGTCCATCGGCGGGAGGCCCCAGTCCTGACCTGCGGTGTTGAACTGGTCGGATGGTGCCCCGACACGGGTGCCGTCGAGCACGAACAGGTCCTGCCAGTACCAGGCGTCGAAGCCCTCGGGGTCGGTGCCGATGGCAAGGTCGTGCAGCAGGGGGACCTCGGCCTGCACGCCGGCCAGCTGCGCGGCGACCAGCCCCTGGAGCCACGCGTGGAAGGCCACGCGGTCGGCCGAGTCGCGGGTGAAGGCGCCCCATCCCGTGCCGCCGGGGTGGGAGAGCTCGGCCGGCCAGCGGGACCAGGTTCCGCCGTGGACGTCCACCGCCGCGCTGAACGCGGCGAACGCGGCCAGGATCGGATCGTCGGCCATGGCCTCCTCGGCCTCCGTGCGCGACGGCGAATGGGGCACGGCCCAGAGGTGCTCGAGCGCGGCCCGCTTCAGCCTCCACACCTCGGTGCGGTCGATCCGGCGGTCGTGGTTGAGGGCCCGCCCGGCGACGGCGAGCGGGGCGAGCTCGTCGCCGGCCGCCGCCGCCCCCGGAAGGTCCTCGACCCGGAGGTACAGCGGGTTGCGGAAGCAGCGGCTGCCGGCGAAGTACGGGCTCGCCTCCGGTTCGGGGACGGGGTTGACCGCGTGCATCGGGTTGAGCATCAGGATCGGCCGACCACCGGCGCGCCGGCTCCAGCGGGCCACCGTGCGGGCGTCGCCGAGGTCACCCATGCCCCAGCTTTCCGACGAGCGGGCGCTGAACAGCTGGAGGGCCCAGCCCCACGCCCGCAGGTCGTCGGGCAGGTGGCAGGCGCCGGGGCTCACCACGAGCGTGGTCACCTCGCCGTCGGCCCCCTCCAGGGTGTGGTACCCGAGGGGAAGGTCGGGGGGCAGTTCCCGGACGGGGCCGAGGGCGGCGCCGTCCTCGGTGACGAGGAGCGCGCCCACCAACGGCTCGGGCAGATCCTGCTCGCCGGGGTGGCACACGTGGAGGGCGGCGGCATCCGGCGGTCCCTCCAGAGCCTCCCCCCGCCGAAGGCTGGCGACGACGGCCCGCACCGACTCGGCCGGCGCCTCGCGGACCTCGCCGCCGGTGTCGACGTAGCGGGCCTGCACGCCCCACGCGGCGTCGCCATCGGTCATCACCGTCTCCTCCCGGCCTCGGTCCGTCGCTAGGTTCGCGGCGATGAGAGCGCTGCGCAGCTTCACCGTCCGGCCCTCGCTCCCGGCGGAGCTGGCCGCGCTGGAACGGCTGGCGATGAACCTGCGCTGGTCCTGGGACGAGGCCACCCGCGACCTGTTCCGGTCGGTGGACCCGGCGCACTGGGACGCCACCGACCACGACCCCGTCGGTCTGCTCGGAACGGTGTCGGCCGAGCGGCTCGACGAGCTGCGGGCCGACGCCGGCTTCCTCCGAGCACTAGCGGAGGTGGACGAAGCCCTCGGCCGCTACCTCGACCGCCCCCGCTGGTTCCAGGACCGGGACGGCTCGTCACCGCTCGGGACCGTCGCCTACTTCTCGCCCGAGTACGGGATCGCCGAGGCCCTGCCGCAGTACTCCGGCGGTCTCGGCGTGCTCGCCGGCGACCACCTGAAGGCGGCCAGCGACCTCGGCGTGCCGCTCGTCGCCATCGGCCTCTTCTACCGTCACGGGTACTTCCGCCAGGCCCAGGGGCCCGACGGCTGGCAGCTCGAGAACTACCCGGACCTCGACCCGTGGGCCATGGCCCTCACCCCCTGCGAGGGCGTGCGGGTCACCGTCGAGCTGGCCGGCCGCCCCCTCCACGCCCAGGTCTGGCGGGCGGAGGTGGGCCGGGTGGCGCTGTACCTCCTGGACGCCGACGTCGACGACAACGACGACGACCTGCGCCAGGTCACCGACCGCCTCTACGGCGGCGACACCGAGCACCGTCTCCGCCAGGAGATCCTCCTCGGCGTGGGTGGCGTCCGTGCCCTCGACGCGCTGGGCATCGGCGCCGAGGTGTTCCACACCAACGAGGGCCACGCCGGGTTCCTCGGGCTCGAACGGATGCGGCGCATCATCGTCGACGAGGGCCTCGGGTTCGGCGAAGCGGTCGAAGCGGTCCGCGGCGGCTGCATCTTCACCACCCACACGCCGGTGCCGGCCGGCATCGACCGCTTCCCCCGCGAGCTGATGGAGTCCTACTTCTCGACCTGGGCGCAGGAGTGCGGCGTCGGGATGGACGACCTCATGGCCCTCGGCCACCGGCCCGGCGACGCGGCCGACGACCGGTTCAACATGGCGGTGATGGGGCTCCGCCTCGCCGGCCGGTCCAACGGCGTGTCGAGGCTGCACGGTGAGGTCAGCCGGGACATGTTCGACGACCTCTGGCCCGGGGTGCCACCCGATGAGGTGCCGATCGGATCGATCACCAACGGCGTCCACGCCCAAACGTGGGTGTCCTCGGAGATGGCCGGCCTGCTCGCAGACCACGTCGGTCCGGCCTGGGCCGAGGCCGGCCCGGAGGCCTGGGCCGGGGTCCGCGATGTGCCGGAGGAGCACCTGTGGCGGGTGCGGGAGCGGGGCCGGGAGCAGCTCGTGGCCTTCGTGCGGAAGCGGTTGCGGTCATCGGCCCTGGCCCGGGGGGTCTCGGCGTCCGACGTCGCCTGGTGCGAGAACGTGCTCGACCCCGGGGCGCTCACGTTCTGCTTCGCCCGCCGGTTCGCCACCTACAAGCGGGCCACCCTCCTGCTGTCCCAGCCCGAGCGCCTTCTGGCCCTGCTGTCGGCACCGGGCCGGCCGGTGCAGTTCGTGTTCGCCGGCAAGGCGCACCCGGCCGACGAGCAGGGCAAGGAGATGATCCGGCGCATCGTCGCGTTCGCCTCGGCGGTGGGCGTGCGCGACCGCTTCGTCTTCCTGGAGGACTACGACATCGCCGTGGCCCGCGTGCTCTACGCCGGGGCCGACGTGTGGCTCAACAACCCCCGCCGCCCGCTGGAGGCATGCGGCACCAGCGGCATGAAGGCCGCCCTGAACGGCGGGCTCAACTGCTCCATCCTCGACGGCTGGTGGGACGAGCTCTTCGACGGCGACAACGGCTGGGCGGTCACCTCGGCCGAGGCGGTCGAGGACGAGGCCCGCCGGGACGAGATCGAGGCGAACTCATTGTTCGAGCTGCTCGAGCACCAGGTGGTGTCGCTCTTCTTCGACCGTGAGGCGGGGGCGGTCCCCTCCCGCTGGGTGGACCGGGTGAAGCACTCGCTCGCCACCATCGGCCCGGCCGTGCTCGCCACCCGCATGGTGCGTGACTACACCGAGCAGCTCTACGAGCCGGCCGCCGCCCACGCCGCCCGCATGACCGCGGCCGGGCTGGGACCGGCCCGGGAGCTGGCGACGTGGAAGGCGCGCGTGCTGCGGGGGTGGGACGACGTGCGGGTGGACTCGGTGGACATCTCCGAGGACGTGGCCGACCTCGGGTCCGAGCGCAGCGTGACCGCGGCGGTGAGCCTCGGCCCGCTCGACCCGGCCGACGTCGAGGTGCAGCTCGTGCACGGAACGGTTGGCCAGAACGACGAGATGGAGGCGGCCACGGTGGCGGCGATGGTGTCCGGCGACGGCGACCCGACCCACTGGACGGCGACGTTCAGATGTGACCGCCCCGGCCGTTACGGCGTCACCGTGCGGATCCTGCCCTGCCACCGCGACCTGGCCAGCCCGGTCGAGCTCGGCCGCATCGCCTGGGCGTAGCCGCCGGGCCGTCGGTCCCGCTACTACAGCGAGTGAAGGAAGTCCGCGAGCGGTGGGTTCACCTGGTCGGGGTGGGTGAGGTTGGAGGCGTGGGCCGCACCCTGCACCCGGACCACGCCCCGGCAGTCGGCCAGCCCGGCACAGAGGGCCTCGGCCCTCTCCATGGGGATGGCGATGTCCTCGGTGCCGTGGAAGACGAGGGCGGGGGCCCGGATCTCGCCCAGGCGGTCGGTGAGGTCGTCGCGGTCGACCAGGCACATCTCCGGGTGGCGCAGGGCGGATCGGTCGCCCGCCTTCCACTTGGGGATCCACTCCTTCGAGAGCTCCGGATCGCCGATGATGAGCGACGCCACGATCGAGGCCACCGCGTCGAACTCGTCGTCGGAGCCGTGCTCCCAGACCTCGAGCATCCCGTGGTAGCGCTCGTTTGTGTCAGGGGCGTCCACCCCCGCCTGGGTGTCGATCAGCACGAGCCCGGCCACTCGGTCGGGGGCGCTCAGCGCCGCCCGCAGCGCGAGGAACCCGCCCTGGGACATGCCGATCCACACGGCGCGGTCGACGCCGAGGTGGTCGAGCAGGGCCACGCCGTCGGCGGCGGAGTCCCAGAACGTGAACGGGCCGGTGCAGGCGGTCTGGCCGAAGCCCCGCTCATCCCAGCGGATGCTGCGGTAGTCGGCGGGGTCGCCCTCCAGTGCCCGGACCTGGGGGTCGAACATGGTGTTGTCCATCATGAAGCCGTGGCTGAACAGCAGGGCCGGCCCTCCGCCACCGCTGTCCTCGTAGAAGATCCGCTGGCCGTTGGCTTCGGCGACGGGCACGGCCGCGGAGGGTACTAGCGCCCGGTGAAGGACGCCTGGCCCGGCCCGTGCTGACGGAACGACTCCACGCCGATGCGGGCGTCGTCGGTGTCGAACACCTGGGCGAACAGCTGCTGCTCGAGGTCGAGGCCGCCGGCGAGGGTGGTGTCGAGGCCCCGGTCGATCGCCCGCTTGGCCAGGCCCTGGGCCACGACCGCGCCGCGGGCCAGCGCCCCGGCCCGCTCGAGGGCGCGGTCCAGGACGGCCTCGGGCGCGACCACCTCGTCGACCAGGCCCATGGCCAGGGCCTCGGTGGCGTCGACCTGGCGGCCGGTCAGGACGAGGTCCTTGGCCCGGGCCGGCCCCACCAGTCGGGCCAGGCGCTGGGTGCCGCCCCCGCCGGGGATGATGCCGAGCAGGACCTCGGGCTGGCCCAGGCGGGCCCGATCGGACGCGATGCGGAAGTCGCAGGCCAGCGCCAGCTCGCACCCTCCGCCCAGGGCGAACCCGGCGATGGCGGCGAAGGTGGCTCGGGGGATGTCGGCCACCGCCCCGAGGGCGCGGAGGAAGAGGTCGCCGACCACCCGTGCCTCGTCAGGCCCGCCGAACTCGGCGATGTCGGCGCCGGCGGCGAACACGCGGGGCCCGCCGGTGATCACGACCGCGCCGGGCGGCTCCTCGGTGAGCGCCTCGGCCGCCGCCAGCAGTTGGCGGAGGACCTCGGTCGACAGCGCGTTCACCTTCGGGTTGGCCAGGGTGACCACGGCCACGCCGTCGTCACGCCGCTCGGTGGCCACCAGCCCCGGGCCGGAGTCGTCGGACATGAGCCCGACCGTACCGGCCGCGCATCGGCCCGGCCCGGCCGCTGCGCTTCTACGTGCGGGAAGCGCCCGCCAAGGGCACGATCGACACGCAGAAGCAAATAGCCGCCCCCGGCGACCGTTCTTCGTGCCGCACGAAGAAGCGCTCGGCGGGCCGTCGGATCGGTTCTCCGTGCCAGACGCGCCCGCCACGGGCGCGATCGACACGAAGAAGGGCGATGGTGGCTTGGTCAGGCGTCGACGGCGGCGAGGATGCGGTCAGCGGCCGACCACGGGTCGAGACGGCGCTCGACCACCGCCTCCTCGAGCCGTTCCTGCTCGGCCGCATCCACCAGCTGGTCGGCCCGATGGCGCAACCGGGCGGCGACGACGAGGCGGAGCTCGTCGCGGAGGCGCTGGCGGCGCTTGGCTTCGAGGCGGCCGCCGGTGACGAGGAAGCTCCGGTGGCGTTCGATCTCGGCCACCAGCTCCTCGACGCCCTCGCCGCTCGACGCCACCGTGCACACGATGGGCGGGCGCCAGTCCCCGGGGGTGGACAGGTCGAGCATCTGTTCGAGGTCGCGGCGGGTCTCGGCGGCGCCGGGCCGGTCGGCCTTGTTGATCACGAACACGTCGGCGATCTCCATCAAGCCGGCCTTGTTCGCCTGCACGGCGTCGCCCCACCCGGGGTTCACCACCACCACGGTGGTGTCAGCCGCGCCCACGATCTCAACCTCCACCTGTCCGACGCCCACCGTCTCCACCACCACCCAGGCGGCGCCGGCGGCGTCGAGCACCCGGACGGCCTCGGGCGTGGCCAGGGCCAGTCCGCCCAGGTGACCCCGGGTGGCCATGGACCGGATGAACACATCGGGGTCGAGGACGTGGTCGCCCATCCGCACCCGGTCGCCCAGGATGGCCCCGCCGGTGTACGGCGAGGACGGGTCGACGGCGAGCACGGCCACCCGGGCTCCGTCGGCCCGGAATCGGCCGATCAGCCCGCTGGTGAGGGTGGACTTGCCGGAACCAGGGGCGCCGGTGATGCCGACGGTGTACGCCGCGCCGCCCAACGGGTGGCAGGCCCGCCCGACGGCGTGGGCCGCCTCACCGCCCCGCTCCACCATCGACAGGAGCCGGGCCAGCACGGCCCGGTCGCCGCCGCGGGCGGCCTCCACGAGCGCGGCCGGATCGGGGCCGGCCACGGCGGCGATGGTCAGAGGGAGACGGCGGTCTCGCTCTCGAGCCCCACCGCCTCCACCGCGGTCACGCCCGGGACCCGGTCCTTCATGATGCGCTCCACACCGGCCTTGAGGGTCACGGTGGACGCCGGGCAACTCACGCAGGCGCCGACCAGCTCGATGGTGACCACCCCGGTGCCTTCGTCGACGCCGAGCAGCACGATGTCGCCGCCGTCGGCCTGGATGGCGGGGCGGATCTTCTCGATCGTGGTGCGCACCTGGTCTTCCATGCTGTCTGGCTCCTCCTCCGCTGCGCTCCCCCGGAGCGGGCTTCGCCCATCCGGGTGCCAGCGTGGCGGCTGCTGCGCCTGGCGGCTGCGCAGCGTACAACCTCCTTCAGGGGCTTCGATGTTCCGGGAGGCCCAGGTTGCCGGCCCCCGGTGCCGCTGGGAGGCTGGCCCCGTGCTCCTGGCCCACCAGGGCGGCTGGGACGAGATCCTGTTCGTGGCCGCCCCCATCCTCCTCTTCGCCCTCCTGCTGTGGATGGCCAACCGGCGAGCCGCCGCCCTGCGGGACGCCGCCGCCGAGGACATCGGAAACGACGGCGACAGTGCGGAGGTGTAGCAGGGAGACTTCCCGCGATGGGCATTGAGTGGCGGAGCGACGTAGAGGCGGGCGAATGGATCGTCGAACGCCTCCATCCCTTCGCCCATGACGTCGGTTCGGTCATCCCGGACGGCTACGAGGCCTACGCCCGGTTGTTCCATCCCGTCGACGACCGGTCCTCCCAGCCGACACGTTGGAGCGACCTCGCTCACCGGAACGGCCGCATCGTCCACCCGGAGATGCAGTTCCATCTCGTGCGCACTCCGGTGGGAGCGGAGCCGTCGCGGAACCTGCAGGACTTCGTGAACGAGCTGAACTGGGGCTCACTGCCCCGCCCCGAGCTCGCCGCGCTGGCGCAGGTGCTCGAGCACCACACCGACACACCTCAGGCCTGCTGGTTCGCAGTCTGGGAAGGCTTCGGCCAACTCCATGGCACGGGGGTCTGGCTCACCAAGTCGGGCCAGCCCCTCGACCCGGCCGGACCGCCTCCGATCGCGCCGCCCGAGGTCCTCGCTGGTCCGCGCCTCCGGATGCCAAACCGCCACTTCCTGCTGCTGCGCGGTCCGCTGACCGAGGTGGCCGACCTGCACGACGACCTCGGTCGCCAGTCGCCCAACCTCTGGTGGCCGGACGACCGAGCGTGGTGCGTCGCCACCGAGATCGACTTCGCCTGGACCTACGTTGCCGGAACCCAGCGCCTGATCGACGAGCTGCTTGCCGATCGCGCCCTCGAGGCCCTCCCCGTCAAGCTCACCGACCGCTTCGCCATCGACTCCGATCAGTTGAACGCGGCGCTGAACCCGTAGGCCGCCGCCGACCGCTCGCTAGCCCCGGTCGCGCTCCACGTCGGCGCCGATCCCGCTCAGCTTGTCGACGAAGCGCTCGTAGCCGCGGTCGATGTGCTCGGCGTCGCTCACCACGGTCTCGCCGTCGGCGGCCAGGCCGGCTACCACCAGAGCGGCCCCGGCTCGGATGTCGTGGGCCCGCACCGGTGCCCCCGAGAGGCGGGGCACGCCCCGGACGATGGCGTAGTGGTCCTCGGTGCGGATGTCGGCCCCCATGCGCACGAGCTCGTCGACGTAACGGAAGCGACCGGTGAAGATGTTCTCGGCGACGATGGCCACGCCGTCGGCCACCGCCAGCATGGTGACGAACAGCGGCTTGTAGTCCGAGCCGATGCCCGGGTACGGCAGGGTCGACACGTCGGTGGCGGTGAGGCGCGCCGGGGCCATGGCCCACACGCCGTCGGGGTGGCTGGACGTGCGCATCCCCATATCCCCCAGCTTCTGCATGAGCATGTCCATGTGGTCGGGCCGGGCGCCCTCCAGCACGAGCTCGCCGCCGGCCATGCCGAGGGCGGCGAGGAACGTGGCCGCCTCGATCCGGTCCGGGATCACCTCGTGGTCGACGGCCGACAGCGCGTCGACCCCCTCGACGGTGAGGGTGGGGCTGCCGGCCCCGAGGACGTTGGCGCCCATCCGGTTCAAGAACGCGGCCAGGTCGGCGATCTCGGGCTCCCGTGCGGCGTTCTCGATCACCGTCTCGCCCTTGGCCAGCACCGCCGCCATCAGCGCGTTCTCGGTGGCGCCCACGCTCGGGAAGTCGAGGAAGAGGCGAGTTCCGACGAGGTGCGCGGCCCGCGCCTCGATGTAGCCGTGGGCGCTGGTGAAGGTGGCGCCCAGCCGCTCGAGGGACTGGACGTGCATGTCGATCGGGCGGGGGCCGAAGTCGTCGCCGCCCGGCATCGCCACCTTCGCCCGGCCCTCCCGGGCGAGGAGCGGGCCGAGCACCACGATCGACGCCCGCATCCGCTCCACCAGCTCGTAGGGCGCCTCGGGGATGATCTCGGCCGGCCGGGTGACGGTGAGCACATCGCCGGTGTGGTCGACAGCGAGACCCATCGAGCGCAGGAGGTCGGCCATGCAGTCGACGTCGGCGATCCGGGGGACGTTGCGCAGCACGAACGTGCCCTCGGCCAGGACGGTGGCGGCCATCAGCTTCAACACCGAGTTCTTGGCGCCGCTGATGGGAACACGGCCCTGGAGGGGCCCCGAGGCGCGGACGCGGATTCGCTCCATGGCCGCCTCAGTATGCTCCGCCTGCCCGCCGTCCCCGGAGCGCACGCCCGCTGTGGCCACCGTCGTCAACCAACTGGTCCTTGAGCCGGACGCGCTGGCCCGGGTGCTGGCCCCCCGCAACGACGTCGTCACCGAGGCGGCCCACGGCGACGGCCGCTTCACCGCGGTGGCGGGGCCGTTCTCGTCCTACTCGCGCGCCGTGGACGTGGAGCCCGAGCCCGATGGTCGCAGCCGTGTCACCGAGACCACCCGGTTCCGACTCGCCATCCCCGTCTGGGGCCTGCTGTTCGTCTGGCCCTACAAGCGGGAGCTGCGCCGGCTCGAGGGCCGGGACCGCGGCCGTCACCCGTTCTGGGCCCCGCCGGACCGCATGGACGCCCGGGCGTCGAGCGTGCTCGGCCTGCTGTGCACCGTGTCGATCGTGGCCGGCTACCTCGGCACCCTGCTCACCCAGACGATCACGTTCGCGGCCGACGAGTTCAACAGCTCGGACACGGCGCAGAGCACGACTCTGGCCGCGGTCCGCGTCGGGGTGCTGCTGTCGCTCGTGCTGGTGGCGACGGCCGACCGGCGGGGTCGGCGGCGCCTCCTCATCGGCTCGGCCGTCGGCGGTTGCGTCGTGGCGGCGACGGGCGCGTTCGCCCCGAACCTGTGGGCTCTGGGCACGAGCCAGGCGTTGGCCCGGGGACTGTCGGCCACCCTCGTCATCCTCATCACCATCGTCGCCGCCGAGGAGATGCCGGCCGGCTCGCGCGCCTACGCCATCAGCGTGATGACCATGACCGGTGCCCTCGGCGCCGGGATGGCCCTGTGGGCCCTTCCCCTCGCCGACCTCGACGAGCGGGGCTGGCGCATCCTGTACCTCATCCCCCTGCTGGGGCTGCCGCTCGTTCTCTTCGTCGGCCGCCGGCTGCCCGAGAGCCTGCGCTTCGTCCGCCCCCACCTCGACACGCCGGTGGTGACCGGCCACGGGCGGCGCCTGTGGGTGCTGGCCGCCGCCTTCTTCCTGATCTCGGCGTTCGGAGCGCCGGCCACCCAACTGCTCAACGAGTTCCTGCGCGACGAGCGGGGGTTCTCCGCCGCCCGCATCTCGTTGTTCACGGTGGCCACCAGCACGCCCGCCGTGGTGGGGCTGGTGGTCGGCGGGCGGGTGTCCGACGTGCGGGGCCGGCGGGCCGTGGTCGTCCTCGGGGTGGTCGGTGGTTCGCTCCTCACCGTGGCCGCCTTCAGCTCGGTCGGATGGCCCATGTGGGCGTGGAACCTCTCCGGCACGGTTCTGGCCGCCGCCGCCAGCCCCGCTCTCGGCATGTACGGACCCGAGCTGTTCCCCACAGGGTCGAGGGGCCGGGCCAACGGCATCATCCAGGTGGTGTCGGTGGCCGGCAGCGCCGTCGGACTGGTCGCCGCCGGGGTCATCTCGGACCGGACCGGCACCCTCACCCGGGCGATGCAGGTGCTGCTCGTGGGGCCGCTGATCGTCGGCGCCCTCGTGGTGTTCCTGTTCCCGGAGACGGCCCGCCGCGAGCTCGAGGACCTGAACCCCGAGGACCGACTGGCATGAGGCCGTCGGTACGCTCGCCCGGAGTGACCCGACTCGCCCGCCGTCTCCTCGGGGTCCTGCTGGTGGCCCCCGCCCTGGTGGGGGTGGCCGCCTGCAGCGCCGAGCGACCGGTGCTGCGCCCCGCCGACCGGGTGCCGACCACGACGACGACCGCCGTGATCGAGGGCTTCGGCTCCACCAGCACCAGCGAGGAGGCGGTGGGCCAGGACCCGCGCCAGGCGACGCCGACGCCGACGCCGACTCCGGCCCCGGCCCCGGCCGCCGGCGACGGCACATCGCTCGTCGCCACCGTCCTCGACGACCGTGCCGAGGTCGAGGTGTTCGACGACCCCGGTGCGGCCGCGGCCCGGACCCGGGTGGAGAACCCCGGCGAGTACGGCCAGGCTCAGGTCTTCCTCGTGCTGGACCGGCGGCCGGGGTGGCTGCGGGTGGTGCTGCCCGTGCGCCCCAACGGCAGCACCGGCTGGGTGCGCGAGGGCGACGTCACGCTGACCCGGCACCGGTACCGGATCGACGTCTCCCTGAGCCGGCACCGCATCGAGGTCTACGACGGCGACGAGCGCATCGTCGACGCTCCCGCCGGCATCGGGACCACGGACACGCCGACGCCGGGTGGCACGTACTACACGTGGGTGCTGATCGACCCGTCCAACAGCGGCTACGGCGCTTACGCCTACGGCCTGAACGGCTTCTCCGACGTGCTCGACCGCTTCGGCGGCGGCGACGGCCGCCTCGGCATCCACGGCACCACCGACGAGTCCACCGTGGGCCGCGACGTCAGCCACGGCTGCATCCGGGTGACCGACGCCGTCATCACCCAGCTGGTGGAGGCCATCGGCCTCCCCCTCGGCGTCCCCGTGACCGTCACACCCTGATCGGGGCCCGCGGGCCGGAGGCGGATCAGCCGGCCAGATCCGCCAGCCACTTGGCGACGGCGTCGACCACCTGGGTCTCGCCGGGAAGGGTCTTGCCGTCCTTCACGCTGTGGCCGGCGCCGTCGATCCACACGTGGGTGACCGGGCCGCCGATGGCGGCGGTGTGGGCCTCGAGCTCCCCGGGGCCACCGAACGGGTCCTTCGTGCCGCCCACGAACAGGCAGGGCACCTTCAAGGCTCCGAAGTGCTCGACCCGGAGGCGATCGGGGCGGCCGGGTGGGTGCAGGGGGTAGCTCAGCAGCACCAGACCGGCGGCGGGCAGGCCCTCGGCCACCGCCATCGAGCACATCCGCCCGCCCATCGACCGGCCGCCTAGCACGAGCGAGCCCGGGGCCACACCGGCCTGCTGCACCAGCGCGGCGGCCTCCTCCACCACGCAGGCGACGAGCTTCGGCGCCCGGTCCGGGGCCCGCCGGCCCTCGCGGCGGTAGGGGAAGTCGATGCGGGCGGTGGGCAGCGGGGCCACCGCCGCCTCTATGCGGACGAGGGTCGAGTGGTTCCGGTCAGCCCCGGCCCCCGGTGCCAGCAGCAGCGCGCCCGGCTGCACCTCAGGACGCCAGCAGGATGCGCCGGGCCTCGGCCAGCTCGGCGATCCGTTGCGCCGCGCCCTCGGCCTCGGCACCGTGGTCGGGGTGGGCCCGCCGGAGCAGCTCCCGGAAGGCGCGCTGCACCTCCGAGCGAACGGGTTCGCCCGGCTCGAGGCCCAGCACGGCGAGGGCCCACTCCACCGGGTCGCCCACCCCGGCGAGCACCCAGCCGGCCGGCCCGGAGCGACCGGTGAGGTACTCCACGAGGGAGTCGTCGACCGGTCCCCCCCAGTGCAGCGCCTTGCGGAGCAGGGCCATGACCGCGCTCCTGGGCCCGGGGGCCAGCTGCCCGGCGGCGTAGAGGGCGGCCAGCACCTGGGGGGCGGCGATGGTGTCGCCCAGCTCGGCCAGCTCGAAGCGGACCTGCTCGCCGTCGCCCACCAGCCGGTGCACCCGTCGGTTGAGACCGATGTGATCGGTCTGGAAGCGGTGGCGGAGCCGGGGCTGGGGGATGCGCATGCCCTGTTCGAGCTGGTGGGTGAGGCGCTCGAGGTCCGGGTGCAGCTCCGGGTCGACGCGGTCGACGAAGCCGGCCACCACCCCGGCGAGCAGCAGACCGCCGAAGCCGGGGGCGGGCGACACCGGGAGGTCCCGCCGACCCAGGGCGAGGCGGCGGGTGGGTGCGATCGGCCGGGACTGGAAGACCTCAAACTCGGCCAGGAGCATCCGGTCAAGCTACCCGTCGCCAAGAGCCGTCCAGCCAGTCGGAGGCCGAGGATCCAGAGTCGATCAGACGTACTGGCGGAGGAGTGCCCGAAGCTCGCCGGCGGAGGCCATCACCTCGTCGTCGTCGGCGTCACTTCCCTCGAGCTGGTCCCGCAGGGCCGCCGACCGGGTGACGATGTCGTCCCACACCCCCGGCGCGAACCCGTAGGGGATGGCCAGGTCGGCGACCGTCCGGGCGGCTTCGTCCAGGCTCAGCACGGCGTCGGAGTCGTCGGCGTCGTGCATCAGCCGGTCGGCGGCGAGGAACAGCTCCGACATGACCTCCGAGGCGGCGAGGCCGTCGTCGCCCTCGTCGTCGGGACCCTCGGTGTCCTTCTCGGCGGCGGCGGCCGCCACCTCGCCGGCGTCGAGGGAGAAGTTGAAGTCCACCTGGTCGAGCACCGCCTCGGCCCGCTCCTCGTCGTCGGCGTGGACCACGAGGTCGTCCTCCTCGTCGAAGCCGAAGGCCACGCCCGCCTCGGTCAGCGACTCGGCCAGGGCGGTGCGCTTCTCGTCGGGCCAGTCCTCCAGCTCGTAGGCGACCTGCTCCTTGTCGGGATCCAGGGTGGGTTGGGTCGACGTCTCCACCTGCTCGACGAGGACGTCTACGGCCTCCTCGTCGTCGACCCGCACCACCAGGTTGGTCGCCTCCCACACGTGGAGGATCCCCTGGCCGGTGAGGAGCTGGTCGAGCATCACCCGGGCGGCGTTGTCCCACTCGTCGAACTCGTAGACGATCTGGTCGCCGCCGGGCTCGTCGTCAACCTCCTCGCCGTCGAGGTCGGCCGCGTCCCGATCCTCGGCCTCGGCCGCCTCCTCGGCGACCGTCGCCTCCATCTCGTCCGGCTCGGACACCACCAGCTCGGCACCGCAGTCGGCGCAGGTGGCGACCGACGCCACGTACTCGGCGTCGCACTCCGGGCACACCTTCACCGCCATGGCCGCCGACTCTAGGACGACGGGGTGACCCACACTCCGTTCCGCATGAGGGTGCGCCCGGCGAGCTCGTTCTCCTCCCTCCACGCCTGGATGCGCGTCGGGATGACCCAGATGACGGTGTCGGCCCATGTCCGGGGGTCCGAGCCGTGCTTCGCGACGTAGGCCTCGACCTCGACGGGGGACAGCGTGGCGATGGGGGCCAGCTCCGCGGTGCCCTCGATGATCACCACGTCGCGCAGCTCGCCGAGCCCGATCCGGACCCGGGGCACCCGGCCGAGGTTCACACCGGTCGTCGAGCCGGCGTCGGTGGCGAGCAGCAGCCGGCCGTCGGACCAGAGGAACGACAGCGGGATCAACCAGGGAGCGTCCGGGCCGGTGGTCGCCACCCAGGCATCGGCATCGTGGTCGAGCCGTTCGAGGGTGTCCGCGAGGCGTTGGTCCAAGCCTCTCGGGTCGGTCACAGCTGCGGCGTCTCCACGTGGCGGCCGAACACCGAAGCCAGGGCGTCGATGATCTCCCCCTCGGTGGCGTAGGTGCGGACGGTGTCGAGGAGGGTGGGCATCAGGTTGACCGCGGGGTCGGCGGCGTCGGTGCGGAGCCGGGCCAGGGCGGCGTCCACCGCCCCGCCGTCGCGGTCGGCCCTGACCGCTTGGAGCCGCTTCACCTGGGCCTGCTCCTGCTCGTCGGTGATCCGCAGGGTGTCGATCTGGGCGTCGTCGTTGCCCTCGGTGAAGCGGTTGACCCCGACGACCACCCGTCGGCCGTCGTCGACCCGGCGCTCGAGCTCGTAGGCGGCGTCGGCGATCTCGGCCTGGAACCAGCCGTCGTCCAACGCGGCATGGACGCCTTCGAGCATGGACCCGCCGCCCAGCTCGTCGAGGTGGGCGAACACCTCCTCGGCCCTGCGCTCGAGCTCGTCGGTGAGGGCTTCGACGAACCAGGACCCGCCGAGGGGGTCGGCCACGTTGGCGACACCGGTCTCGAAGGCGAGCACCTGCTGGGTGCGCAGGGCGATGCGGGCCGCCTTCTCAGTGGGCAGGGCCAGGGCCTCGTCCATCGAGTTGGTGTGGAGGCTCTGGGTGCCGCCGAGGACCCCGGCCAGCGCCTCGATGGCGGTGCGGGCGATGTTCAGCTCGGGCTGCTGGGCGGTGAGGGACACCCCGGCGGTCTGGGTGTGGAACCGCATGCGGGTCGACCGCTCGTCGGTGGCGCCGTAGCGGTCGCGCAGCCACCGGGCCCAGATGCGGCGGGCGGCCCGGTACTTGGCGATCTCCTCGAAGAAGTCGAGGTGGGCGTTGAAGAAGAAGCTCAGGCGGGGGGCGAAGACGTCCACGCCGAGGCCGGCGTGCGACGCCAGCTCCACGTAGGCGAAGCCGTTGGCCACGGTGAAGGCCAGCTCCTGGGCGGCGGTAGAGCCGGCCTCGCGGATGTGGTAGCCGGAGATGGATACCGGGTGCCACCGGGGCATCTCCGCCGCCGCGAAGGCGATGGTGTCGCGCACCAGCCGCATTGACGGGCGGGGCGGGAAGATGAACTCCTTCTGGGCCTGGTACTCCTTCAGGATGTCGTTCTGGAGGGTGCCGCCGAGCGAAGCACGGGGGACCCCGGCGGCCTCGGCGGTGGCCACGTACATGGCCAGGACGACCGCCGCCGGCGAGTTGATGGTCATCGACGTGGTGACGGTGCCGAGGTCGATGCCGGCGAAGAGGTCCTCGACGTCGGCCAGGGTGTCGACGGCCACACCGCACTTGCCGACCTCGCCCTCACAGAGCGGATCGTCGGAGTCGCGACCCATCAGGGTCGGGAGGTCGAAGGCCACCGAGAGCCCGTCCCCGCCGGCGGCGAGGATGGACGCGAACCGCTCGTTGGTCTCCGGAGCGGTGCCGAAGCCGGCGAACATCCGCATCGTCCACAACTTCGAGCGGTACATCGAGGCGTACGGCCCCCGGGTGTAGGGGAAGGCCCCGGGGAACTCGCCGTCGTCGGGCCCGTAGACGGGCTCGAGGGGGATCCCCGACATGGTGGCGCGCTCGCCGTCGCCGAGGGACGAGGCGTCGTAGGCCTGCTGCCAGTCCTGCCGAGGCGTCACCTCACCAGTATTAGCCCGCCACCACCTCGAC
>JAABUR0100001805.1_pt1 | contig 36144 bp, 31 predicted proteins | sample 5560091 | NCBI WGS metagenome assembly JAABUR01 (sample SAMN10711879, study PRJNA513375) | rock metagenome | isolation source: Antarctica rocks | place: Antarctica: Victoria Land, University Valley sud | reverse complement strand
TCACCTCGGTCAAGGTGTTCCCTTCCCGGCCAGCCACCTTGAGGGTTGAGGAGAACTCCTCCTCCACGACCAGCAGGCGCTTGTCGGAGACGCCGGAATCGACGATCTCCAGCACCCCCTTCTTCATGCCCTCAACGGCATCGCGAATCGGGAAGATCAACCCCTCGCCCGAGCTCAAACCGCCCATGATCCGGGAGGCGGCCCAGGTGGCATCGGCCCCTCCCGTGAGTCGCAGCGGTTCATCGTGGGCGGTGCCTTTGCGTCCCTTGCTGGTAATCCCGACCTGGACCGCGAAGAGGTTCGTTCCGTGTCGGGTGGCACCCACCAGCGCGTGCGGTCCAGTGCCGAGCGCACTGCCAAACATCACCAGAAAGTTGATGAGCAGGGCCGCTGGATCGCCCTCGGTGTGGGGCGCGATCGCCCGCACGACATCACCCGCCAGGCCGAAGAGAGCATCATCCAGGAGAATGGGCCACCGGTCGGACGCGGCCGATGCCGGCAGCAGTGGGGTGACTGCCGGTAACGGAGACCGGACCGGTGCCGCCGCGATCAGCCGCCGCAGCTCCTCGGGGTCTCCACCCGCATCGAGCCAGTCGGAGACGTCACCCTTCTCGGGGAGACCGGGCAGGACCAGGACGCGAACCTCACGGGCGATCCCGGTGAGCGAGGCGGCGATCTTCGCCGTGCGCTGGCGACCCGCGTCGTCGTGATCCTCAACCACCACGACGATGCGGTCCCGCAGGGTCTCGGCGTACTCCGGTCGCCACTGGCCAGCACCGCCGGCATTCGTCGTGGCGACAAAGCCAAGCGACGCGAGTCGGTCGGCGTCTTTTTCGCCCTCGCACAGGCAGACGGGTTCATCAGGGTCAGCGGCCAGGATCTCAACCAGCCGATAGAGGACGCGCTCGACGTCATCCAGGCTCCAGAGCCAGCCACCGCGTCCGTCTGGTCGCCGCTGGGCGAATCCTTTTGGCTCGTAGCGAACGGCTTGGTAGCGCAGGATCGACCGAGCGTCGACATAGTCGTAGGTGGCCGCGATCCGACCGGTGCTAGTGGGGGCGACGAGGTGTGGAGCTGGCGGGTAGAGGTCGGCGAGGGTCAAGCCGACGGCGTGCATCACCTCATCAGGCGAGCAGCCGGCGTGGCAGTGCACGAGCGCGTGACCGTCGTCGGCGCGATCGACCTTCAGGGAGTTGTGGTGGTCGTCGTGGGCCGAACAGCGGGCGGTAAAGCCGCGGCGACAGGGCCGTACGTGGTCGAGTCGTTCGCGAAGACGCTCGACTGGATCGGTGGATGCCATGAGGCTTACGCAGCCTCGTCAGTAGACGGGCGGGCGTCGTGCTCCCCGGCGAGGAGGCGATCGAGCGCCGAGCGCGGTACGACGCGGCGCCGGCCGAGGGCGATCACCGGCAGGGGCAGGCGACCGGCGGCGGCGAGCTCGTAGCAGGTGCTCCGCGCGATGCCGAGCCGGGCAGCCACCTCAGTCAGGGTTACCGTCTCGCGGTCGGGGTGTCCGAGTTGCATGGCGTACCTCCGTTCGCGTGTGCCGCTGGATTGCGGCGTCCGACGCTTAGGAGGCTAGTGGTTTATGCAACCTTCCGGTAGACGAAAAACCGGGCAAGATCAGCAGGTTGCCGTTATTGCACTTCACTCAGATAGCTTGACACCGACCTGATCGAGCATTGCAGGTCGCCCGCGATCTCCTTAACTGTTAGCCCGGCTTCGCGCAGCTCGCGTGCTCGCCGACGACGTTTCATGGCGAGGCGCTGTGCACGGTTCGGCCCGGGCTGCTTTTCAACAGCAGACGTACTTGAATGTTCCGACGATGGCTGGTCCGCTCGGTCCAACTGAAATAGCTTCGGCGCGCCGGGCTCCCAAGACGGCTCGATCCCGGCTGCGGTCATCGCGGAAAGGACATCACCTTGGAACTTCACAAGATCGGCTTCACCATCCCGCCACCTGAACCGGTCGGTGGCGAGCGCCTCAGATAGAGTAGGGGGAAAGAGATTGAGTGCCTGTGCGGCGTAGCACCGGAGACTTCGTTCTCGGCGAACCGTGTTAATGAGTGTTTCGCGGAGCTTTCGGTAGCTCAGGTCAACTCGGGGATCGTACTCGCTTCGGAGTATGCGGGTCATGAGCCGGCACAAGTCGAGAAGGTCTGCCGGCGAAAGCTTTGAGCTCAAGGTCGTGCCGGAGCAACCCACTTTCCGTCCCACGCGCTCGACTCCTTGGTGGTCCGTCGCCTTTCGCCTCGGCCGCCCCAAAGGCGTGACGCGTTCGAATGCTCAGGCGAACGCCCGTTCTGCTCTCATGATGCACAGTCTAGCTGATCGAACACTGTTCGTACACAATCATTCTGTTTGTCTCAGCGGCGGGGTAGCTGATGGTGGGGCGCAGCAAGAATCGGTGCGTGTGGAATCTGTTCCCGTTCTACGGTAAGTATGATGTTGATGGCGGTGCCACCATGGTCACATATTGGTCACGAGACACGCCATAACCAGCCAGAATCAGGAGGACGGTCCGAACCACGCGCATAGCGAAACGCGCGTACATACGCAGGTTACTGAGATCACACAGTACTATGTGGACTAATGGTAGCGCATAGGGGATTCGAACCCCTGGTCTCCGCCTTGAGAGGGCGGTGTCCTAGGCCGCTAGACGAATGCGCCACAAGATCGCGGGCCATCGTAGCACCTTGTTCAACTCCCGGTCAAACCAGACTGGTCAGCGCTGGAATGCACCTCGCTGGTCGACACCAGACGGCACCTGCTCGGATGTAGCGCCGCGGTCCGCCACGGCATGATCACGCCCCACTGGTGTCCCGGAACGATACGCGCCCAGCTACGACGAGGCGGTGACATTAACCAGGCGAAGTACCTGATCAAGATCGAACGGCTTCGGCAGAAAGGCAACATCTAGCCCGGGAACCTGGCGCAGCCCCGCGCTCATCAAGATCACCGGCACCCGGGCAAACCGCTCGATCGACCGGAGGCGTCTGACCAACTCGACACCGCCCAGCAGCGGCATCATGACATCACTGAGTATCAACGAGGGACGTTCCCGGTTAATCGCCTCCCAGGCCTGCTGTCCGTCGTACGCGCGAAGGACCCGGTATCCTTCATCTTCCAGCATGATCGATAGGAAGTCGACGATATGCGTCTCGTCATCGGCAACCAGTATGGTGGGTTTCCGCGGAGACATCACCTGATGAACCCCGTCGCTGGTCCGGCCGTCATATGGTAGCGATTGACAGGGCTGACGAGAGCGATGGGGCATCTGATGGACCTGGGTTGCCATAGCATCATTCCCAACTTTGGCAGTCACCGACCTGCTGTTGCTCAACCGGTGGTCCGGCGACTGATAGGGCGTTTCCAAACGGGGCAGAAACGCCGGGCGGGTTGATTCCGTTATCGCAACGACTGTGCCACCCAAAGGTACCTGGGACTTTTGGAGGCCCATTTAGGTCGAACGGCCCATGACGATGGCGGCTTCTCACCCGGTGAGATTGGTCCATGAAAGGAGTACGATAGATGGTCGAGCGGCCTACCTCGCTTGCACATCATGTGATCATCTCAGCGGCTACCACGGGGTCGTGGCCAACGAAAGCACAGAACCCGGCCCTTCCAGTTACCGAGGAGGAGATTGCCACGGCGGCACTTGGCTGCCGAGCCGCCGGGGCGGCGATCGTTCACATCCATGTCCGGGATGATCAGGGCCAGGTGACCTGCGACCCCAGCCGCTATGCGCGGATCCGCGAGTTGGTAAAGGCCACGGGCAGCGATGTCATTCTCAACATGAGCACCGGCGGCGGGGCGGGTCAGACGACCGACGAGGAGCGAATGGCCCCTGTCGCCCTCGGTCCGGAGATTGCCTCCTTCGACTGCGGATCGGTGAATTTCGGGGATCGTGTCTTTATCAACAGCCCGACCTTCCTGCGCGACCTGGCGACCCGCATGACACGGCACGGCGTGCGGCCGGAGATCGAGTGCTTTGAGGCCGGTCATGTCCAGAATGCGCTTCGCCTGATCGAGGATGGTCTCCTCAGCCCCCCGTTCTGGTTCCAGTTCGTTCTCGGTGTCCGGGGCGGGGCGCCGGCCACGGTCAAGCAACTCCTGCACCTGGTGGAGATGCTTCCCGACGGTGCTCAGTGGTCGGTCTGCGGCATCGGCCGGGGGCAGCTGCCAATGGGCGTCGCCGCCGTCGCGATGGGGGGACACGTCAGAACCGGCCTGGAAGACAATCTCTACTACCGGAAGGGGGAACTGGCGCGGAGCAACGAGCAACTCGTCGCCCGCATCGTTCGGATCGCGGAGGAGGCGGGCCGCCCGGTGGCGACACCGGCCGAAGCTCGATTGCTGCTCGGTCTGCCACCGCGCTCATGAGCTGAACCCGCGGTCGCCCGCGACGAACCGTCACCAGGCTGGACCGCTGGGCGAGTTCACCGCCACATCGAACCTCCATGCAATCCGGCTCCGGAGGCGATCGACTCGCTTGGTCGCCGGTTATGCCGCGGCGCGCCGGTAGAGGTCGCGGGCGTTGCCCGCCAGGATAGCGGCCGCAATCTCGTGTGCCTCTGGCTCCGTGACGAATCCCTTCGCGTTCGCGTCGGTCAGCACGCGCGCCAACGCCTCCCGGGTGATCTTCGCCCCGAGCCAGCTCTGCTCCGGGCCCGAGAACGCGTCCGAGCCCGCAAGCAGCCGGGTCGACGGCGCCAGCTCGAGCGCCGCGCTCAAGATGCGGTCTGCCGCCATTGGCGCGAATGGAATCCCCGCCGAAAGGTCGCACCAGACGTTTGGTAGCGTCGCCGCCAGGTAGGACGCTTCGGTGATGAACGGATAGCAATGGACCAGCACGACCCGGGCCTCCCGGTAGAATGGGTCCTTGAGCGCGTCGACCAGCCCGACCGGGTTGCACCGGGCTAACACCACGTCGATATCACCAAACCCCGTGTGGATTTGAAGCGGCACCTTCAGCTCAACCGCAAGCTCCAGTGTCCGAAAGAGGAGATGGTCGCGCAGCGCTTTCGATGCCGGTAGCGACTCCGGCTCCGCCAGCGCCGATTCGAGACCTCTCCGACCCGCCTCCTCCGACCGGTGGCGAAGGTCAAGGTCGAGCCCCGTTCGATAGGCGATGATCGACTTAAGGCCAACATAGCCACCCGTCAGAACTGCCGCCCGCACCCCCTCGTCGAATCGCCGCCGAAACTCCTCGTAGGCCACCCGCTCATCGAGCAACATCTTGATCGCTGGCTCGATCCGATAAAGCGGCCAGACCGGTATGGGCGTCGTCGTTTGAAATGCGGCCAGACCGATTGGTGGCTGGGGATAGCCGAGATCGCAGACGAGAGCTTCAAGCCTGCCATCGGCAAAGAGCCGCGTCACGTAGGCACGCTCGTCCGGCTCAGCCGCTCGTGCCCGGGCGACCGCGTCCGGTGTCGCGTCGCATCCGAGAAACCCGGCAAGCTGACGGACCGCCCATCGCTGATAGATCATCGCGTCGCGATGAGCGACCGCCGAGGGATCGAGTCCCGGTTGTCCCAGGAAGGTGTCGAGCGCCTGGTAGCGGACGGCAGCGTCAGGGCTGCCCCGGTCGACCAGATACGGATGGCTATGATCGTCGATCATTGGCAGATCTGAGAAATCAAACACGATGACACCGTTCTCCCGTCTATCCACGACCATCGCGAACGATGCCGGCCCCGCGTCCGGTCGCCCGGCATGATCTGCCAGACCTGCTCCGGCCGCGTTCCGGCAGACATCTTACCCGCTACATCAGCTGCTGGCTTGCGAGAAGGATCGCCAGATGTTGGGCTGGTCAAAGCAGGCGGCAATCTGCCGCGGATGTCAGAACTGACACCGGGCAGAAAGCGTGGACAGGCCGGAAGGGACGCGCGCTGCCTGCCGGGTCGAGCCGGGGTATGGGTACGGGTCATCCACGCGGGACCTCACCTCGCGGGCGGGGAGGTACCGCCGGAAGGTGCCCCTGCGGTGGTTCAGGCAGATGTCAAGGGCGAAGGAAAACGCGCGTTTCTGGGTCCCGCCGACTTCCCGATCAATGGCCGGACGGCGGACGCGGTTCCGGTCAGGCTCGACGAGTTCGGTGACATCGCCCTTCACCTCACCAGCACCGGCGATGCCGAGGAGGCAGCGACGACGCGCTGGCATAAGCAGCTATCCGCCCGCCGAAGACGCCCGCCGTTGACAGCGCCGGGTTGCCTCGGTAGCATCCTGTCCCGACCGAGCGGTGCGCCATGAGGAGCGATCATGTCCAACGGGATCCGTGAGATCCGGCAACCGGGCGAGTATCAGTACACGTTTGGTCCCTATGCCGAACCGATCGCCCATGTCGCCCGTGGCGAGACGGTCGTGATCCAGACGGTCGACGCCTTCGGCGATCTCCTGACGAGCGAGGACCAAGCGCCGAGCTCCATCCTGGGTCCCTATCTCAATCCGCAGACAGGTCCTATCTACATCGATGGCGCCGAGCCAGGGGATACCCTGGTGGTCAAGATCGAGGCGATCGAGGCAACCCGCGACTGGGCCGTCTCCTGCCTTGTTCCGTTCTTCGGCGGTCTCACCTCGACCCGGCTGACCGCCATGCTGCAGGAGCCGCTTCCCGAGCGCGTTTGGCTCTACCACCGCACCTCCGCCGGCGGCTACCAATGGCGGGATCAATGGGAGATTCCGTGGGCGCCGTTCTTCGGGACCATCGGGATCGCGCCGCACCTCGAAGCGATCGCCTCGCTCGCCCCGGGCGCTCATGGCGGCAACATGGATGTTCCCGATGTCACCGTCGGCAACACCCTCTATTTCCCCGTTCATCACCCCGGCGCGCTCTTCTTTACCGGCGACGCCCATGCCGCCCAGGGGCAGGGCGAGCTTTGCGGGGTGGCGCTGGAGATCGCCGCCCGGGGCACCTTTACCTTTGATGTGATCAAGGGACAGACCATTGAGTGGCCCAGAATCGAGTCCGCCGACGCGATTATGACCGTCGGCAGCGCCCGGCCGATGGAGGACGCCGCCCGGATCGCCTACAGCGAGCTCGTCCTCTGGCTGGAACGCGACTATGGTTTCGACCGTCTCGACGCCTACCAACTGCTGTCCCAGGCCGGTGGTCTCTACGTCGGCAACATGGTCGATACCACCTACTCCCTGGTCGCCAGCTGCCCAAAGCGCTACCTGGAAGGACGCAAGCGCTGAGACACCAGGGTTGTCCTCGGGTTGAATGATCGAAGGAGCGGTCGGGGACGGTCGGCTGTCACGCGCACGACGACCGCGCCGGCTGTGCTGTCGACACGCCCAAAGCCCATGTCTGATCGGCCAGAAAGGCGATGCTCAATGGCAACCGCGTGGTGACGACCTGAAGAGGCGGACTGCATCGTGGTCCTCGATGGCAGCCAGCAGCTCCGTCATCGTCCGACCGAGCCGCGGGTGCCGAAGTTCCGGCGCGATCTCCACAAGCGGGACGAGGACGAAGGCTCGATCCTGCAGCCGGGGATGCGGCACGGTCAGCCGCGCCGTCTCGATGACCCGATCGTCGTAGAGCAGGAGATCGAGATCGAGCGTGCGCGGGGCGTTTGCGAACGATCGCTTCCGGCCCAGCGAGGCTTCGATCAGGAGCAGGCGCTGGAGCAGCAACTCCGGCTCAAGCTCGGTCCGAAGCTGGATCACCGCGTTCAAGAATGGCGGTTGATCGAGATACCCCACCGGGTCAGTCTCATAGACCGACGACGTGGCCTCGACCGTTCCCAGACCCTGGAGCGAGGTCATTGCCACCCGCAGCGTCGCGAGCCGGTCACCGAGGTTACTGCCAAGGGCAACCCAGGCGTTGGCCATCCGCGGGATCGCTATGCTTCTGGACCGCCGGGCCAGGTTAGCGGGTCCGGAGGGGCGCCGCGGATGACCGCGTCGCTCATTCGCGCGACGCGCGCCTGGACCCGAACATCGTGGACCCGAACGATATCGGCACCCGCGGCGATAGCGAGTGCCACGGTCGCGGCCGTCCCCTCGACCCGATCGTTCGCCGCAACCCCGAGCACCCGGCCAATCGTGCTCTTGCGAGACATCCCCACCAGAATCGGCCTGCCAAGTACCCGGAGCTCGCCGAGCCGGCGAAGCAGCTCCAGATTCTGCCGCCAGTCCTTGCCAAACCCGAATCCTGGATCGACGATCAGCATCTCCGGCGCGATGCCCGCCGCGACCGCCATCTGAAGCCGCCGGTCCAGTTCGCGCACGATGCTGAGGAGCAGGTCATCCCCCGGTGGTGACGCGCTATCGTGCATCACCACCGCCGGCACGCCATGGGCCGCGACGACCTGCGCGATCTCGGGATCGGCGGTCAGACCGCGGACATCATTAATCATGCTCGCGCCGGCCCGAAGGACCGCGTCAGCGACCAGGGCGTTACTGGTGTCGACAGAGATCGGCACCGCGAGACGGCCTTGCACGGCGCGGAGAACCGGGAGCAGTCGCGCCAGCTGGTCCTCTGCCGGCACCGGGGTGTGGCCCGGTCGCGTCGACTCCGCGCCGATGTCGACGAGATCGGCACCCTCGGCAACCGTCGCCTCGATCCGCACCAGCGCCTCATCCGATCTGCCGGCCAGGCCATCGCCACTAAACGAGTCGGGCGTCATGTTGACGATCGCCATGACAAACGTCTTCGAACCCCAGATCAGCTCATACCCCTTCCAGCGAGTCAGCGATGCAACGGCCTGAGCGCCTCGATCCGACGCCGCGACAGCCGACCGTGCTGGATCTGATGGGGTTGGCCCGCGCGGTGCGGTCATCTCGATCCACGCTCGATCAACGAGAAGAACTCGGTGCGCGTCTCCGACCGGCGCCGGAAACCGCCGCGCACGGCCGAGGTGATCATCGTCGCACCGGGCTTTCGAATGCCCCGGATCGTCATACAGGTGTGAACCGCCTCGATCACCACCCCGCAACCGTCAGGTCGCAACACATCCATGATCGCGTCGGCGATCTCGCTGGTCAGTCGCTCCTGAACCTGGGGTCGCCGCGCGTAGCCTTCAACCAGGCGCGCCAGCTTGCTCAGCCCGACAATCTGCCCCTGGGGGATGTAGGCGACGTGCGCCTTTCCGATAAACGGCAGCAGGTGATGCTCGCAGACCGAGGCGAAGGGGATGTCACGCAGCAGCACCATCTCCTTATGTCCCTCGTCGAAAACCACCGCCAGATGCTGCCGCGGGTCCTCATGAAGCCCGGAGAACAGCTCGGCGTACGCGTCGGCCACTCGTTCCGGGGTCCGGACGAGACCCTCCCGGTCGGGATCCTCCCCGATGGCCAGCAGGATCTGCCGCACGGCCGCGACGATTCGCGGGCGATCGACTGCGTCCGGCCCACTCACCTCGTCGTCAGCGTTGGACGGTCCGAGGGACGGTGTGTCGCCATCGATGCTCACGCTGGGTCGTCTCCGCGCGATCGTTGAACCCGCACTCCAGCCGACTCCAGAATCGCACCTTTGAGGGCCACCTCCGGCTTGCGGACCGTCACCATAACCGCCTCGGCCCGAGCGAACTCCTGGAGCAACGTCGTCGCGATATCCTCGGCGACCGTCTCGATCAGCTGACGCGGTGGACCCTCGACGATGGCACGAACCCGCTTATTGACCGCGCTATAGTTGATCGTCAACTCCAGGTCATCGCTGCGCCCGGCCTGGCGCAGATCGGTCACGATCGTCACATCGACGGTAAAGCGTTGCCCCTGGGTCCGCTCTTCAGGGTTCACGCCATGGTAGGCGTAGAACCGCAGACCCTCCAGGAACACCTCGTCATGCATCATGCATCCCCGCGATGGCGGCTGGTCAGGCTCGTGGGAGCGTCGCCAAGCTCCCTCGGGCGTACGACGGACTGTACGCCATTACGGAACCGTGGCGGGTGACGATCGACGGCAGCACCGCCGATAACCCCGCCTGCCGCCGGGCGTCAAGCACGCCACCTCCCGTTGCGCCCGGAAGCGTCGGCTCCATCCTCGGCCGAAAGGCGCCCTCCCCCTCCCCTCGTCATGATGAGAGGGTCCGAGGAGCCGCTCGTCGTCAGTCCACTACCGGCCGTCATGTGACCGCCACGAGGCCATGGTTCGGCGGGTCGCGACGTCCCAATCGCGACGGCGACAATGCGTTTGAGGAACGCCCGCCATCCCAATGACGACAACGCGGTCAGTCCTCAGGGCGCACACCATGCGCCCCTGCCATGAGAGGGGCGCATGGTGTGCCACGATGACGACGCCTGCCCCGCACTCACCCCAGCCGCGCTGCGTCGTGGTTCCGTAGCACGGGCGCCGCCAGATCGCTGGCCCCGCCGGACTCGCCGCCCAAACGTGCGTCGATCGGTGATCACCCCGCACACCGCCACATCCAGCGGTAGGGGCGCATGGGATGCGCCCGTGGGTGCGGGTCACCCACTCACAGTAAGCCATCACGCGGATTACCCGCCCCAGTACAGGAGGACCGCACGGCGTGCGCACGCCGGTGCCGGTCCTCCAATCCTGGCCAGCAAGTGAACTGAGCGCGCGGCATGCTCCGCGAGGTGCGGGCTGCTCCATCCCCAGACGGCGATGGGCGGACAATCTCCCACCGCGGAGGGGCGCATGATATGCGCCGATGCACCCGTCCGCCACGCCGTGACTGGCGCACCCAGGGCGTCAAAACGGCCGTCGCAGTCTGGTCCTCCGACCGCGGACAGTCGCTTCTACCCGACGTTTCGTGGTGACACTGCGACCCATTAAAACGACACGCTATACAGAATCGCCCGGACTCGGCGGCTCTGCAGCGCAGGAATGGAAGCGACAGCCTACGCAGAACCGTGGAACTACTATGGCTCCATGGCCTGCCGAGAGGGGCGCTACGAGGAGGAGCACGCCAGGGCGTGCCCCTCCTCGCTCAGTCGCGCGCCGGTGCACCGGTCACGAGCGGGCCTTATGGAGCGGGAACGTTCTGAGGCGTCACCGTATCGAGCAAGGTGAAGACACCGCCCTTGACCTCGATGAGCGCCACGGACTTGGTCGGCACCCGGCTTCCCTCGTCGTAGCTGATCGTTCCGGTGACCGCCTTGTACCCCTTGGTTGCGGCGAGGGCATCACGGATCTTGTCGCCGTCGGTGCTCCCGGCACGGGCGATGGCGTCGACCATCAGCTTGACGCCGTCGTACCCGAGCGCCGCGAAGACCGATTGGGGCGCCTTGCCGAACTTCGCCTGGTAGGCCTCGTTGAACGCCTTGGCGGACGACTCTTCGCCGTAGATTCCTTCGTGGGTCGTAAAGAAGACGTTGTTCGCCGCGTCGCCAGCCAGAGTGATCAGGTCAGGCGTATCGTACCCATCGCCGCCAAGGATCGGCAGTTGAATACCGAGTGCCCGCGCCTGCTTCACGATTGTCCCGATCTCCGCGGGACCCGATGAGATGAAGATTACCTGCGGCTGAGGGTTGAGGTTCTTCAGCTCGGTCAACTGCGCCGAGTAATCGGTATCGCCCGCGGCGTAGGAGAGCTCCTTGACGATCGTGCCGCCCACCTCCGACGCGGTGTACGCATCCTTAAAGTACTGGGCCAGGAACTTCGTGTAATCCTGCTGATCATCGACCAGCAGCGCGCAGCTCATCCACCCCTTCTCTTTGGCGAACTCGGCCGACGCGGCCGCCTGCACGTTGTCGCCGAACGGCAGCAGGAACACATAGTCGCCCGTGTCGGCGATCACGGGCGCTGTCGCGCCGACAGTCAGGAACGGGATTGACGCATCCTGGGCGGCGCCCGCCACCGGCAGCGCCATCGAGGTGTCGGTGATGCCGATCAGCGCCACCACCTTGTTTTCCTCGATCAGCTTTTTGGCGGCATTTGTCACCGCCGTCGGCTCGGACTTCCCGTCCTCGACGTCGAGCTGAAGTGGGCGGCCAAGCACGCCGCCCGCGGCGTTCACCTCATCCAGCGCCAGCTCCGATCCATCGCGAGCCGGGTTCTCGAGTGAGGATAGCCCGCCGGTCAGGTTGTACGCACCGCCGAGGACGACCGGATCGCCACTTGGTGCGACCACCGGTGTTCCCTGGGCCGCCGCCCCAGGAGCAACGCTCAGCATCGCGGCCACCACCGGTGCCGAGAGTCCAAGTGTGGTCGCCCGTCGCAACATCTCGCGCCGGCTAAGCCGTCCCGCCAGCGCCCCGCCGAGCAGCTCGTCCAATGCTGCCAACTCCTGGCTCGTTTCCCGGTTCTTAGTCGCTTTCATCGTTGCCTCCATCGCTTCCGATCGTCCACCGCGCCGCTCCGGTCGCCGGCCGCCGTTCTCGGCCTCCGGTCACCCGATATCCCGACCCGGGACATGGCTCCGCCGACCTGTCGCGGTGGTCGGTCCATCTTAGCGGGTCTGCTCGATCTGGTCTTCCGACAGTGGCGCCTCCTCCCCGACGCGCGGCGTGATCTCAGTCAAGGCGACTGTCTCCCCCTGCCCTGGCCCCCGGCGGCTGAGCAAACCCAGGCCAAGTTCCCGGTCACCGAACAGACCCTGGGGCCGGAAAACCATCACTAGAAAGAAGCCGAGGGCGAGGATGATCTGCGACAACCCGAACAGCGGACCGAACGAGAGGAGTCCGAGACTCATCCCGTTCTCCACTTCGCGAAGATATTCCGGCGCCAGCGTCATGATCACCGCCCCGACGACGGCCCCGGTGATACTCCCCATCCCGCCCAGCACGACCATGATGATGATCGCGAAGGTCGTCGCGAAATAAAAGGCCGATGGGGCCACCGTCCCGATCTGGTGCCCCAGCAATGCGCCGGCAACGCCGGTAAAGAACGCGCCGACGACAAAGGCGAGCAGCCGCGTGCGCAGCACGTCGACACCGACGGCCCGCGCCGCGATCAGGTTCTCCCGGGACGCGATCATGGCCCGCCCAAACGCCGACGCGCGGAGCCGCCAGACCGCATAGATCGTTACCACCATCCATCCATAGGCACTCCATGGCGTCGTCAGGTGGGGTATCTGGCTCAACCCCCGCGCGCCCCGCGTGATGCCGTCGAGGTTGATCGCGAGCGACTGCACGATGATCAGGAAACCCATCGTGGCAACCGCCACGTAATGGCCCGACAGCCGCATTAACGGTGCGCCGACGACCGCGGCGACCAGGGCAGCCACGGCGCCTCCCGCCAGGCACGCCAGCAGTAGCGCCCATTGATCGGGCCAGCCACTGAGATCGACCGACGCCAGCCACCCCGGCAGGCCAGGCAGGAACCGCTCGCTCTTCCATCGCGGGGCGATGGTGAGCAGGGAGCCGACATAGGCGCCGATGGCGAGAAAGCCGATCTGCCCAAGCGAGAAGACCCCGGTAAACCCACTGGTCAGGGCAAGGCTGGAAGCGATGATGGCGTTGATCGCGACCAGCGTGACGATCTGGATGCGGTAGGCGTTGAGCGAGTCATCCGCCCAGGCCAGGAACGCTCCGAGCAGGAGCAGTGCCAGCAGGAGCACCACCCCACGTCGCACCGCTCCACGATCGCGACCGGCACCCGGCGCGGTGCCCCGCCCGGGACGCGCCATCGAGGTCGCCATCAGATCTTCTCCGGTTCGGTCGACCCGAGAATCCCCTGGGGACGGATCAGAAGAATCACGATCAGCCCGCTGAAGATGAACGCATCACGATAGGAGGTCAGGCTGTCCGGCAGCAACGCGACCAGGAAGATCTCACCGAACCCGAGGAGATACGCACCGATGACCGCGCCCGGGATCGAGCCGAACCCACCGATCACCGTCGCCACAAACGCTTTGAGGACCGGGATAAAGCCCATGAGTGGGTCGATCCGGCCGACGCGAGCCCCCCAGAGAATCCCGGCGGCACCGGCAAGGGCCGACCCGACGACGAACGCGGTGATGATGACCGTGTTGACGTTGATCCCCATCAGTCGCGCCGCCATCGCGTTCTCGGCGGTGGCGCGCATCGCGGTCCCGAGGCGGGTGCGGGTCACGAAGAAGGTCAGGATCGCCATCAGCAGGATCGCCGTCCCGATCGTCACCAGGTTCGTGACGCTGATCTGGACCCCTCCACCGAGCGTCACCTGCCGTTCGATCGCCACCGGCGTCGGGAACTTCTTCGGTTGGGCGTCGAAGGCGAGGATCGCCCCATTTTGCACCGAGATCGAGACGCCGAGAGAGGTCAGGAGCAGTGCCACGTCTGGCGCGCCTCGGACCGGACGATAGGCAACCCGCTCCATCAGCACGCCGATCACGATCGTCGTCACCACCGCGAGCGGCGCCGCCACCAGAAACGGGAGCCCCGCCTTTGCGTAGTAATAGGTGGCAAAGGCGCCCAGCATTAACACCTCGCCGTGGGCGAAGTTGATCAGGCGCAGGATCCCGAAGACCATCGCCAGACCAACCGCCACCAGGGCATAGATGCTGCCGAGGCTGAGCGCATTGACGAGCTGTTGCCCAAACTCACTGCCGGTCATCGCGTCTCCAGAGATATCCGCTGTCGGGACCACTGATCGGTTACCGCGCCACGGCGGGGTAGCGGACCGCCGAGTCGTTCTACCTGCCGAGATAGGCGCGTTCAACCTCGGGATTTTTCGCCAGCTCCCGCGCGGTCCCACTGAGCACCACCCGCCCGGTCTCCAGGACATAGCCGCGATCAGCGATCTCCAGCGCTTTGCGGGCGTTCTGCTCGACCAGCAGGATCGTCACCCCTTCTGCCTTGAGGCGGGCGATCACCTCGAAGATGCGATTCACCATCAACGGGGCCAACCCGAGCGACGGCTCGTCGAGTAATAGCAAACGCGGTCGCGCCATCAGGGCCCTGCCAATCGCGAGCATCTGCTGTTCGCCACCCGAGAGTGTCCCGCCCGCCTGCCGCAGCCGCTCCCGCAGAACGGGAAACAGCTCGTAGACCCGGTCGAGATCGCCGTCGAGTGCCTCCCGATCCTTTCGTCGCGAGGCACCCAACAGTAAATTCTCGCGTACGGTCAGCGACCCGAAGATCTGCCGACCCTCCGGGGCCTGGGCGATGCCACGATCGACAATCTGATGCGGCGCCAGCGACGTCAGATCCTCGCCGTTGTACTCAATTGAGCCGGATCGCGGCCTGAACAATCCTGAGATCGTTCGCAGGGTCGTGGTCTTACCCGCTCCGTTCGATCCGACCAGGGCAACCAGCTCCCGGTCGTTGACCTCGATCGATAACCCCTTGACGGCCTGGATGGCGCCATAGAAGACCCGGATGTCCGAGAGTCTTAGCATCTCGATGCACCCGTGGCCACTATGGTGGCATCGCGCCAGGCGCGGGCGGGAAAGCTCTCAGGCGCCATGCGGCTCACTCACTGTTTCCCGCGCGACATCAACGGTCGGATCGGGCAGGGTCGCATCGTCGGTCCCCAGGTATGCTTCGATGACACGAGGGTTGGACCGGATTTCCACCGGTGTCCCTTCGGCGATCACGCGTCCATAGTTCAGCACCTGAATCCGCTGGCAGAGTCGCATGATCAACGACATGTCGTGCTCGACAACGACGATGGTGAGGTTGAAGCGCGCATGGATGTCGCGGATGAACCCGGTCAGCTCCGCCGTCTCCTGAGCGTTCATCCCGGCCGCCGGTTCATCGAGAAGCAAAACGGCCGGCTCCGTCGCCAGGGCCCGAGCAATCTCCAGCTTCCGTTGAAAGCCGTAGGGAAGCGATGCGGCATAGGCATGACGGACATCGGCCAGGCCCATGCTTCCGAGGTGAGCGATCGCCCGCGCTTCCAGGTCATGCTCCGTCCGGCGGAACGCGGGGGCGGTGACCAATGTCGACCAGAACCCGGCGCGAGAGCGCAGCTGCTGGGCAGTCTTAACGTTATCGAGCACCGTCATGCGGGTAAAAAGCCGGATGTTCTGAAAGGTCCGGGCGATCCCAAGCCCGGTAACACGGTTGGGCGCCATGCCGGTAATATCGCGGCCGCGAAAGGTGATCGTCCCGGCGGTCGGGGCGACAAAGCCGGTCATCACATTGAACAACGTCGTCTTTCCGGCGCCGTTCGGGCCGATCACCCCGAGGATCTGACCGGCTGGAAGGGTCAGGTTGTAGTCGGCGAGCGCCTGCAGGCCGCGAAACGCCCGGCCAACCCCAGCCGCGCGTAGCACGATCTCTCCATCGACCTCGCTGGCTGCCGGGGTGGTGCCAGTCACGAGGCGCCGAGTCCAGCGCGATCGATCTCGACCTCGCAGGCAACGATCACCGGTAGGTCGAGCGGCAAGGCGGCGACACCGATGGCCGTGCGCGCATGCGCTCCTACCTCATCGCCATACAGCTCGACGATCAGGTCAGAGCAGGCATTCATCACCGCTGGAGTCTCGGTGTACCCCGGCACCGCGTTGATCGAGCCGCTCACCGTCAGCCAGGCGGTGACGCGATCGAGGTCGCCAAGTGCCCGCGAGAGCGTTCCCAGGATCGAGAGCGCCGCAAGGTGTGCGGAGTGTCGAGCTTCGTCGATCGAGACCGCCGCGCCGACCTGCCCGAATGGCCCGGCCACCGACCCATCGGGCGCCTGCGGTCCATGACCGCTCAGAAATGCCCGATTTCCGCGGATCCGCACCCACGTCGGCGGCAATGGGGTTCCGCCGGGCAACCTCAGTGGCCCGGGCAGGGAGAGACCGCGGCGGTTCAACTCCCCCTCGATGCGCATCTCCGCTCGTTCCACCTCGCTAGTACTTCTCGCGATGTTCGGCTAACTCGTACGCCTCGCTCTGACCCGCAAATGCGGCCGCTTCCGAGCGGCGAACCATCAGGAAGGCACGGGTCATCGTTTCACCCATCGCGGCGGTCACGACCCTGTCGCGCTCAAGCTCATCGAGCGCCTCCTCAAGCGTGCCTGGCAGACGCCGATACCCCCGCGCCTCCCGCTCCTCGTCGGAGAGCAGACCGGGATCGACATCGAGCGGCGGCCCCGGGTCGAGCTCCCGCTCAATCCCGTCCAGACCCGCCGCGACGATCGCCCCCAGCGCGAGGTACGGGTTGCAGGTGTTGTCGACCGTTTTCAGCTCGACGTTCGTTGTTCCTTGCTCGCGACCCCAGAAAGCCGAAGGCACGCGCACCGCCGCCTCGCGGTTATCAAACCCGTAGCAGACGAACGCGGAGGCCCAGGCATGGGGTTGCAATCGCCGGAAGGAGTTGACCGTTGGGCAGGTGATCGCGGTCAGCGCCGGCAGGTGGGCGAGGATTCCGCCGACGAAGTGCCGGCCCATCTCGCTCAGCCCGTACGGTAGGGCCGACGCATCGAAGAGAGCGTTCGCGCCGGACGCGATGTCCCAGAGCGAGAGATGGACGTGCGCGCCCGATCCAATTTGGTCGGGGAAGGGCTTGGCTGCGAACGACGCGACCAGCCCATGCTGGGCCGCGACCGCCCGCGCGGTCTCTCGTACCCGAATCTGATTATCCGCGGCGGTCATCACCGAGGTGTGGCGAACGCTGATCTCCTGCTGCCCCCCGCCATACTCCGGCATCGCCTGCTCTGGCTGAAGACCCTGCGCTTCTAACGCGGCGAGCAGGTCTTCCGTGAACAACGCCGCGTTCGTCATGCCGACGGTGCTGAAGCACAGACTGCGGTCGAACGGCACCAGGGTGTCGCCCTCATGGCGGGCGAGGAAAAACTCATGCTCGAAGGCCGCTTCGATCCGCAGCCCGCGCTCGGCCACCCGGTCAACGACCCGTCCCAGGAACGCGCGTGGGCAGGCGTCCCACGGCGTGCGGTCGAGATCGAGCATCGTGCAGAGCATGCTGCCCGTCCGGGGCGCGTAGGGCAGCACGACAAACGACTCAGTGTCGGGAACGAGGCGAATCTCGCCGACCGCGGTCATGTCGGGGACTGGTTGAAGCTGATCGAGCGCATTCATCGACATCATGCCCCGGACCAGCGCAATTCCCTCCTGCAACCGCCCCTCCAGGCGCGCCACATGGGTCGATTTTCCGCGAATGATCCCACCGTAGTCACAATAGAGAAACTGCACCAGCCGTAGATCGGCCGCGGCGGCACTCTCGACGACTCGCTGGTTGGCCAACCGCGTCGCGTTGTTGTCCACCTTGGTCCTACCCTCGCCTCATCAACGACAGCGGTCGCCCCGCCCGAGGCACCGCGCAATTGAACGCATCTTGCGAGACCCATCGGGGTCCGGCAAACTGCTCGCCATCGAAACGCCCCGTGGGAGTACCAGTATCGTGCCCCGGCCGAGATGGTAGCTTACCGCAACCAGACGCGAAGGAGCGGGCCAGCAGCGCCCGGAGGGGAACGATGTGGCCATGCTCGATGTACACCTCCTGCCGCTGAGTCGCGCCGCGGCCCTGGTCGTCGCCATCGCCATGATCGCGATCGTGAACCCTGGCGGCGGAACCGTTGGCGCGCGGGCAGGGGTTGCCGCGCAGGGCACGCCGCCAGTTCCGCTGCCCTCCGCCTGCACCGTGGCGCCACGAGTGTTTCCGCTCCCGACCGAAACGCCGATCGGCACGATCACACCGGGGCCGGTGGAGACCACGCCCTTCGCATTGCCGACCGGCGACCCCGTCGACGAACCGACAGCAACCGCGGTGAGGGCGACAATCGTCGAGTCGATCGCCTGCCGCAACGCCGGGGACTTTCGCCGCGCCTACTCGCTCTTTACCGATCGCTTCGTCGCTCATCTGCTCGGGGCGCCGGACACCCTGGACCCCGACCTGCTGGCTCGCCTCGCGGCGTCGCCGACACCCGTGGACGAAGTTGATCGCCTCGCCCTCGGCGATGTTGCCCAGATCGAGCGGTTAGCCGACGGGCGGGTTGGCGCCATCGTCGTGACTCACAACCGGGTTGAGGTCTTTGCCGACTACCTCTACCTCACCGAGACGGACGGGCGCTGGCAGATCGACGAGGTGGTGCCGCTCTCCGAGAAACCGCGGTCGCTCGCTACCCCAGCTGCCTGAGCTGGCGACTTGCGCGAGGATCGGGTGCTCGCGGGTGACGGCAATGACAACGTACGATACGGGGAGCAGCGCCGTGGACCGGCACGCCCCGCCACGGTCCAGATAGGAGCACTTGATGGCAACCACCCACCTCTCCCCCCCGATCCGCCCTCCCGATGCCCCCCCTGATGACGACCGGCTGCGCGTGCTGGAGGAGATCGAGCGGCGGGTACTCTGGCTTTCGACATCGATCATCCACCACGCGAACAATGTCCGTCCGGGCGCCGACAAATCGAAGGTCGGCGGCCACCAGGCATCGTCGGCATCGGTGGTGACGATTCTCACGGCGCTTTATTTCCACTTCCTCCGAGCCGGAGACCGCGTCTCAATCAAGCCCCATGCGTCGCCGGCCTTCCATGCGACCCAATATCTGCTGGGGCGCCTTGACCGTCGCTACCTGACCACCCTTCGTGAGTTCGGCGGCCTCCAGGCCTATCCTAGCCGGACCAAAGACCCGGATCCTGTCGACTTCTCGACCGGGTCGGTCGGTCTCGGCGCCGTGGCGCCGGTCTTCTCCGCCCTCGCCCACCGCTACGGCCAGCATCACTTCGGCCACGTCACCTCAGATCGCTTCGTGGCATTGATTGGCGATGCGGAGCTCGACGAGGGCAACGTCTGGGAAACGGTCGCCGAGGAGGCGATCCAGGGCCTTGGCAATGTGGTCTGGATCATCGACCTGAACCGGCAGAGTCTCGACCGCGTGATCCCCGGGGTCCGCGCCGGACGTCTGAAAGCCCTCTTTGCCGGCGCCGGCTGGCGCGTCCTGGAAGCGAAGTACGGTGCGCGCCTGGAAGCGGCGATGTTCGGCCCCCGGGGCGGTGCGCTTCGGCAGCGCATCGACGAGATGAGCAATGAGGAGTACCAGGCACTGATCCGGCTTGACGACGCGGCGGCGCTGCGACAACGCCTCGCCGGGGATGGCGCCGGCGCGGAGGCCATTCGTGCATCTGTTGCGGAGGTTCCGGACGCCGACTTGCGCGCACTGGTCGCCAACCTTGGCGGCCATGACCTGCCGAAGCTGATCGAGGTGCTGGATCGAGCCGACGCCGTCACCGACGCGCCCGTCGTCATCTTTGCCTACACCGTCAAGGGGTGGGGGCTCCCCTTCGCCGGCGATCCGCTCAACCATTCCCAGTTGCTCACCACCGCTCAGGTGGACACGCTTCGCGGGACCCTGGATATCCCAGAGGACGACCCCTGGGCCCTTTTTCCACCAGACTCCGCGGCCGGTCGCCTCTGCGCGGCCGCCGAACAACGACTCGAAGCGCCGCCAACGCGCTCGGTGCGGCTCGATGCCAGCGCCGTTCCGGATCGCCTGGACACGACTCATCCCCGTCTGACATCGACCCAGGAGGCACTCGGTCGGACACTCGTGCGGCTAGCCGACGTTCCAGGGGTCGGCGAGCGAATCGTCACCCTCTCGCCGGATGTCGCGACCTCAACGCACCTTGCCGGCTGGATCAACAAGGCCGGCGTCTTCTCACGGGAGGCCGCGGCCGACTACGAGGGAGGCGGCCAGCGAATGCTGAAGTGGCAGCCGTCACCAACTGGCCGCCACATCGAGCTCGGGATCTCCGAGATGAACCTGTTTATGGCCCTGAGCCAGTTTGGTCTCTCCTACGAGCTCAATGGCCAGGCGCTGATCCCAATCGGCACCGTCTACGATCCGTTCGTCTGTCGCGGTCTCGATGCCCTGATCTACGGCCTCTACATCGGCGCCAAGATGATCTTCGCCGGGACGCCGGCCGGGGTCTCGCTCAGCCCTGAAGGTGGCGCGCATCAGAGCACGGTCACTCCATCCCTTGGCATCGAGCTGCCGGGACTGATCTTCTTTGAGCCCTGTTTTGGGATTGAGGTCGAATGGGCGCTGCTGGAAGCGCTGACCCAGTGCTGTGACCGGGAGCACGGTCTCTCGACCTACCTGCGCCTCTCGACCAAGCCGGTCGATCAGGGATTAATCGAGGAACCGCTGGCGCGTTTTGGCGACGCCGAGCTCCGGCGTCAGGTCCTCGCGGGCGGCTATCGGATCGTCGATCGGCGGACGGCCGCGCCCTCGCTCGACAGCAACGATGTCGTCCAGATCGCGGTGCCTGGCATCATGGTGCCCGAGGCGATCGAGGCTGCAACCCGCCTGCATGACGAGGGGGTCGCCGCGAACGTCATCAACGTTACCAGTCCACGCCGCCTCTATGACGCGCTGCAGAGCGCCAGGCGAATGCAGCTGGCCGACGCGCGCCGACCGGTCGACCTGGGCCACCTGGCAACCCTCTTTCCCGCCGACGAGCGCCGGGCGCCGCTCGTCACCATCCAGGATGGCGCCTCGCATGCCCTGACCTTCCTCGCCGGAGTCCATGGGGTGCCAGTGGTCCCGCTTGGCGTCGATCAGTTCGGCCAGTCAGGCTCCCGAGCCGCGCTCTACCAGCAGACCGGGATCGACAGCAGCGAGATCGTCAACGCGGCTCTGCTCGCGCTTGAGCTCGCCGAGACCTAGCCAGGCCTCCTCCATGACACGGCCATCGGTTGGCCGACTCCTGCCTTGACGCTGTGCTGGTTCAACCAGACCGGTCCTCGCCCGACGTCATCGGCCGCACGAGTCGGGCCGTTCAGCGAGCCGCCGCAATCGGATATCGAGCGGACGCATGATCGCCGGCCGCTTCTGGTTGGGGCAGCCGGGTGGCCGGGCCGATCTGTCCCTTATAGGCGCCCCGGACGAGCTGCCGCAGCAGTAGGACGAACTCGTCGTCCCCGCGAGAATCGGAAAGCCAGACCGTCATTCCACGGGACCGAGAGATTCCTTGAAGGCGGGCTCCGGACCGACGGCGACCGACCCCTCCGAATTCTGTCCATCGCCGCGACCGGGCCCAGGCGAAACGAATCATCTCGTCGGTCAGGTGATAGCGGACCGGCATTGCCACTGCAACCGCCAGCGCCAGCGCCACGACGATCACGGACCAGAGATGGATGCCGTGGACAATCACCCCCGCGATCACGACCGCCAGCAACAGCATCCCCGGCGCCCGGTGCATCCGTAGGCGAGCCAGCAGCGGCACATCGACGCGTTTCACCGTTTCGCCGCTGGTCGGTCCGCTCCACGGAACGTAGAACCGGAGCGCCAGTGCCGCAACGGCGATGAGCAAGATCAGATCAAAAAGGCCCATAGGTCCAATCAACGTCCTGAAGTTCCGACTTGTCCGCGTAGCGACGCCAGGTCGACCGCCCGGTCCATAGCGCAAGAACAATGCTCACCGGGCAAATCGCCTACGGTCATAACGCGACGGCTTTGAGCGAGGTTTCGTCCCGATCACGTACGACGCGCTCCTGGTCACCGCGGAAGAATCGAGCCCGTTCTCCTTCCAGCCTCCGAAGCGAGGTCAGGCGCGTCGAGGTAAAGTGTGTCAGACAGGTGTCACAAAATGTATGCGGCAATGCTAAAATGGCGACGCATCTGCCGCCGGTCATACCCACCCGGTGCTTCGGGCACGATGGTCATCTACAGCTTTTCGTCCCGGATCTGGCGCCGGCATCGATCGCTCTGACCACCCTGCCCTCCATCGCGGTCGGGGCGAGTCAGGCCGGAGATCGCCACGTCACGGGCGGTGGCTCCGTCGCGGGCGTGCCCCGTGAATCGCCGACAGCGCCATGAAGGATCGACGTGCAGGGTATTGAGTTCTCGCACCCCCAGCAGATGCCGTGGAGTGACCGGGGTTGACGTATCGTGGTGGGCGCACTCGAGGGACTGTCATGGACGTCCATCGATCCGCTCAAACAATGGCGGAGGATGAGAAAACGCGGCCTTTGGATGGAAAGCACCTGCCCCACCGTTCCACGCTAACACGACGATGCGCAACGGCGGCTAGAGACTCGCCCATTAGAATGAGGGTGATGGCGCCCTCCTGCAGGGGAACGCCCTCCATCATGCCCGACCCATCGGCTGGGTGTGGCGGTCCATTGTGTTCGTCTCGCTGGGCGACCGAACCGACGCGGTCGACCACCCGCTAGCTCGTCGGGGTTCCGTTGCACCGATCAAGATGCACCTGCACCACCGCTCCCACCCGATATCGACGCGCGGTTCATCGGGTTGGACTGACCGGACGAGAGGATTCGACGCGTGGAGAATATCGGCCTGGAGGACGCTGTGTCGCTCGACCCCGATGCCAGGAAAACCGTGCTTCGCCAGTTCACCTACGGGCTCTATGCCGTCACTGCCGCGCACGATGGTGAGCGCGGCGTCTTTACCGCCAACTGGCTCTCCCAGGTCTCGTTCGATCCTCCGCTGGTCGCCGTCTCAGTCGAGCGGGAAAGCTCGACTCTCCCGCTCATCCAGGCGAGCGGCCAGTTCGCGATCTGCCCATTCACCTCCGAGCAGCGCGACCTCGCGGGGAGTCTTGGACGTCCCAAGAGCCGCGCCGGGGACAAATTCGCCGCCCTCGATCTGCCCACGGTCGCGACGGCCTTGGGTCCGCCCGCGCTGGCGAATGCGCTCGGCTACGTCGTCTGCACGGTGCAGCAGGAGATGTCAGCCGGGGACTCGGTCGTGCTCCTCGCTGAGGTCATCGAGGCTCGCGTCCTCCACGATGGCCTACCCCTGCTGATGCGCGACGCGGGTTTCCGCCACGCCGGCTGACCCCGGCAGCGGCGCCGGCCATCCTCATGAGGGAGCGCCGTCCGCGCTAGGGGCCCGCTGGCTCCTGGGCGAGATCTTCTTGCTCCTCGGTCGCTTCCTCGACGTCGTACTTGCCGGTGTCGCCCTCGTCCTCCTCGTCGTCATATTCCAGCTCGTAATGACCCGAGGCGACGATGTGCAGATCCTGTAGCGTCTCAAAGGTCAAAAAGGTCAGGTCGGCGAACTGAAGCTCGCCTCGCACGAACCGGACGAAGACATCCGTCAACTCCTCGCCCAGGTCCCGGGCGAGGGCCGCCTGCTCTTCGACGCTCTTCGCCGCACCGCTCGCCTCTCCTTCAGCGATCGTCTCTCCTTCACCGCCAGCCGACGGATCGATTGTCGCATCGTGATCCACCATCTCATCGCTCCTTGCCGTCATCGGCGAATCGGGACGCGTTTGGGGTCGCTCACGGCAGATTGTCACCCACGACAGCGATTCCTCGCTTGGATGGCGGGCGGCACACCTCCGGTGTAATGACGGCGTGGGCTGTGCTGCCGCGTGATCATCTCCTGGGTGACGCGGCGAGACCCGCCCGCGGCCGCGTGCCCGGAGGACACCTCATCGCCGCCCGTCGTCCGTTACCAGGTGGCTCAATCGAGCGTTGCAGATGGAAGAGCGCAGCAGCCCGATTCTGGCCCGACCTCGACAGAGCGTCGTATAGTCCACCCGGTTTCACCCGTCAGTCCCATCCCGCATTCTCCATGGCGACGGCTGACGTCGATCGATCGAGGGAACGAGCGCGTGTCAGATTCTCCCCGTGGCCAGGCCGCGAGTGACAACCAGGTCAGGAGTGATCGGGCACTCACCGTCGCACCGGTGCACCCGGCCCTTGATGGTCCGACGGAGACGATATCGAGCGCACCACTCGTGAACGGCCACTCGGTCGATCCTCACCGCGCCGGCAACGGTGCAACCCTGATTGGCGACTCCGAGTTCGAGCATCTGCCAGTTCCTTCCCGGGAATGGGAAAGCCCGGCGACCCTTCTGACCGCGGACGCCAGCGGACTGAGGCGACGGGCGGCGCGGCTCACGGTTGAGATCGCCCTCTATGGGCTCATGCTCCTTGCCGCCTGTCTTTCCCGATTTTGGGACCTCGGCTCGCGAACGCTTCATCACGACGAGAGTCTCCACGCCTACTACTCCTGGCTCTATGCCACCGGCCAGGGCTACGTCCACGATCCCCTGATGCACGGACCATTCCTGTTTCACGCGAATGCGCTGGTTTACCTGCTCTTTGGCGCCTCAGACGCCACCAGCCGCTACATGCCGGCCCTGTTTGGGGTGATCCTTGTCGGCTTACCCTATTTTCTACGCGGCCCTCGTCATCTCGGTCGATGGGGTGCATTGCTGGCGTCGGCGTTCTTCTTAATCTCGCCGACGATCCTGTATCAGAGCCGCTATATCCGGCATGACATCTATACCGTCGTCGGCAGCTTGGTGCTCGTCATCGGCATCATGCGCTATATCGAGCGCCCGGATCGACGGTGGTTGATCACCTCGGGGGCGGCACTCGGCCTCCTCCTGACGAACCACGAGATCATCTTTGGGATCGGCGCGATCTTCGTCGCAACCCTGTGGGGCGCTCTTCTCTGGAAGTCGATGCGTCCGTTGGTCCCGCTGCACGTCGCGACCGGGGCGGTCGCCGCGGCGCTCGTCCTGGTCCGCCCAGGACCACTTGGCCGGCCGTTCCCGGAGATACCGTGGGACCGCGACGGCTCGAATGCGCCTCAGCCGACCCGAGCCAACCAGATGGAGTATTACGCCGACCTGCTGCGTCATCCACTCGTCATCGCGCTGGCGGTGCTCGCTCTGGTCGCGATCGTGGCGGCGGCTATCATCCTCGCCCGCCGCTGGAACGCCGAGCAGACCTCGGGTCTCGTCACCGGGAGCATCGGTGGCGCACTCGCCGCCGGTGGGCTCTGGGTAGCCGCCCTGTTGCTGCTGAACGAGGGTCCGGTCTGGCGGCCGCTCGCGGCACTGGCAATCGCCGCTGGCGGCATCGCCGGCGCCGGGATGCTCCTCGCCCGGGCACGCCAGACGGTCGAGCCGGGCGACCGCTGGCTCGATGCGACCTTCGGCGCGTGCCCCCGGCAGAGTGTCGATGCTTCGGTCGCCGCGGCTGCCCGCGACGCTCGCGGTGTCGGCGTGGCGCTTGGCATCGCCGCGGCCATCTTCGTGACCCTCTACACGAGTCTCTTCACGAACCTCCATGGCATTCTGACCGGGACCACCGCCACTGATGGCACGCTTCTCTACTGGCTCGGTCAGCAGGGAGAGCGGCGGGGCGAGCAGCCCTGGTTCTATTTCCTTCTTCTGATGCCCCAATACGAGTTTCTCGCCTTTTTGCTCGGCGGGGCGGCCGTGGTTACGGTCACCGTGGCGGCGCTCCGCGCAAGCCGCGATGGCGGCGAGCAGCCGCGACTCTTCTTCCAGCTCTTCCTGGCAATCTGGTTCGTCGGCATCTTTGCCGCCCTGTCGTACGCCGGCGAGAAGATGCCCTGGCTTGTGGTCCACATCACGCTGCCCGCGATCCTGCTGGCAGCGGGTCTCGTCGGTCAGGTCGCCGAGCGGGCAGCGGTCGGGCGTTCACCTCAGCCGCTCCACTGGGGCCGAGCGGAGACCCTTCTGGCGTCCTCCTTGCTGATCCTGGGCGGGGGCTGGCTACTCCTCGCCGGGCGCATGTCCTATGGCAGCTTCGTCCCGGGTGAAGAGCTGACGCGGGCGGTCACTCCGGATGCCGCGGGACATTGGTGGTGGCTGGCACTCCTTCCGGCCGCGGCGGCGCTCGCCATTGCCGGCGGTGTGGCCGGTCGCGGTTACCGCCGCGCCGGCTCGGCCACCGTTGCGGCGCTGACGATCGGACTGGCACTGCTCCAGGTCCATGCCGGTTGGCGGACGACCTATCATGAAGGTGACGTGCCGAAAGATATGCTCGTCTACACCCAGACATCGCCCGATGTCAGCCGGATGGTCCGTGAGCTGGGCGACCTTTCGGCTGAGACCACCGGAGGGAAGGATCTCGACATCTGGTACGACGGCTACGTTTCCTGGCCGCTGCAGTGGTACCTGCGGGATTTTCCAAATCATCACTACTACACGACGCTCTCCGAGCCGCCCGATAACGCGGCGGTAGTGATCGCTCAGATCGATCGCAAAAGCGCGGTGGAACCGTTTTTGAAGGGGTACACGCCCCAGGAATACGTCCTCCGCTGGTGGTTCCCCGAGTACCCGATCTATCGCGACTTCGCCATCGCCCCGGAGCTGCGACCCGGCGCGTCGGCGTGGAAGACATCCGGAGAGCCGCACGGGCTCGGCGCGATTGCCGGCTCAGTGGTCGACAGCTTCGCCACGCAGCTTTCTCCCGACGGTCAACAGCGGGTCTATCGCCTCCTCATGTACCGCGATCTCCCGGCGTCCATTGACTCCTACCGGTACACCGTCTATGTCCGGAACGATCTCATCCCACTGCTCAACCAGATCAGGTACTGAACGGGTCGACCCAAACGTCGTCCAGATACGACCCCGCGGCATCGACCGTTCGATTCTCAGCCGTCAGCTCACCGGAGGTCCTCGTGGCAGCGACCGTCATCGATTCCCGAGAACGGCGGCCGGACGCGCCGTCACTCCTTGACCGGCCGATCACCCTCGGTGCGTCAACATGGACCGTATCAGGTTGGGCGGCGGCGCTGCTCGTCGGGCTGACCTTCCGCTTCGCTCACCTCGATGTCTGGACGCTCGCGCCCGACGAGGCTCGGCGCTCCTACGACGCCTGGGCGCTCCAACTTGGGCGCCCCAGTCTGCCGGGGCAGTCGCTTAACCACACCGCACCGCTCTTCCAGCTCTTGCAGGCGGCAGTCTTCTTTCTCTTTGGCGCCACCGACACGGTCGCTCGACTTGTCCCTGTTCTCCTCGGCATCGCCATGATCGCGCTCCCCCTCTGGTGGCGACCGTTCGTCGGTGGCCCTGCCGCCCTCGGGATGGCCGCGCTCGCCGCGTTCTCGCCGACGCTGGTTCTGGGGTCCCGCACCGCGACCCCTGAGACCGCGGTCGCGTTCTTCAGCCTGCTCCTGATCGTCGCCGTGCTCCGCGCCGGGTTGCCCGATCTGGACGGCGCCATGGCGCGACGCTGGGGCATTGTCGGCGGGGTCGCCGGCGGAGCACTCCTCGCTTCCGGGCCTAGCTCCATCCCGGTGCTGCTCTCTCTCGCGGCTGGTGCGGTGGTGGGGACGATGCTTGACCGGGGCGGTGCGCTCTCACAAGGGTTGGCCGCGCTCCGCGCGACCCCGGGCGCCATCCTCGGAGCGCTTGCCGCCCTGGTCGTTAGCCTGGTGCTGCTGTTTACCCGGCTCTTGACCGATCTCCCAGCGATCTCCGGCCTGGGAAGCACCATCAAGGACGGCGCATCGTTGATCTGGGACGGATCAACCGGCACCCCGGTCCAGTTCTTTCTCTTGGCGATCGTGCTCTATGAGGTGCTCGCCCTCGGGTTGGCGCTTCTGGCGGTGATCCGGGGCCGGATCAATCACGCTGGTGGGCTCGGTTGGCCCTTCTTCGGTGGATGGTTTGTGACCGCCCTGGTGCTCTGGAGCCTCAGTGCCGGTCACCAGCCGGGACACGCGGTCCATGTCGCGCTGCCGCTGGTGCTGCTTGGCGGAGGCGTCCTCGGGGACGTCGTCGGCGCGATCGAGCGCCGGGCGCAGCCCGGGGCGCAGCGCACGGTCGTCGTTGCCACCATTGCCGGTCTCATCATCGGGCTGGTCGCCTTCGTGGCCCTGGCGGGCCGCATCGACGAAGGGGTCGCCCGCACGAATGGACTCGGAAACGACCTGCGGACCCCTGAGGTGCTCGAAACGATCATCGTCGGCGTGGTGGTCGTCCTCCCACTGCTCTACATCGCCTGGACCCTGATCTCGAAGAACCGGTCCGCGCCCCGCGGGCGCCAGCAGCCCGCGATCCTGGTGATCCTGACGGTTGCGGCGGTACTGGCCCTGGTCACGGTGCGGTCGACGACCCTGCTCAACTTTTATAACGCCGGCGACGGCACCGAGCTCCTAGCACAGCGAACCATGACCGACGGCGTCCGACCGACCGTTGACCGGTTGCGGCGGCTCTCCCGCGATGCCACCCTCCTCGACGGCACGATCGCCGATCCGACCGGCGGTCACGGTCTGACGATCGCGGCCGAGCGCGCGGTCCAATGGCCGATGCAATGGTATTTCCGGGACTTCCCCGGTTTAACCGTCGTCGACGATGGACAGGGCTCGCTCGCCAGTGCCGACGTGGTGATGGCGACCGACGACGCCGGGATGGCCGAGGCGGGCTACACACAGCGGACGATTCCGTTTCGAAACCGGGTTCCAGGGGCGTACCTAAGCCCGGATATCGGCCACATCGTCGGCTCGATTCTCCGGCCAACGGCCTGGTCATCGAGTCTTCGCTATCTCTTCTTTCGTGACGGCCCCACCCATGCGGAGCCCGAAACACTGGCCGTCGGTCTCGATGCCGAGCTGGCTAACCGCGTCTTCCCGGCCACTGGACCGTACGCGCTCGCGGACCGGCCGGGAGCTGGCAACGGCCGCGGTCAGTTCGATCAGCCGATCGGGATCGGAGTTGGAGCAAACCGCACCGTCTACGTCGTTGACCAGGGCAATGCCCGGGTTGAGCGCTTCGAACTCGGTGGCGATTTCATCGGGAGCTGGGGCGATAGCGCCGATGCCAAGGTCGCGTTCTCCTCAACCGACACCGGGCTCGGACCCACCGGGCTCGCAATTGGTCAGGATGGCCTGATCTACGTCGCCGATACCTGGAACCACCGGATCGTGGTGCTCAGCCCGGACGGCGATCAGATTCGCGAGTTCGGCGGCAACGCCGACACCGGCGACGATCCGGCAATGGTTGACAGCGATCCCGGACTCTTCTTCGGTCCCCGCGGCGTCGCGGTCTCAGGGGACGAGATCTACGTCACGGATACTGGCAATGAGCGGGTCCAGGTCTTCGGCGTTGACGGAGCGTTCAATCGAACGTTTGGCGGGTTCGGAAGTGGCCCGGGTCAACTGATTGAGCCGGTCGGCATCGCTCTGGACGCCGATGGACTGGTCTATGTCGCTGATTCCGGGAACGCTCGGATCAGCATCTTTACCCCCGCGGGCGATCCAGTCGGTCAATGGCCTGTGGATGCCTGGAGCGGAATGAGCACCGCCGGCGGCCGACCCGCCAACCAACCCTATCTCGCCTTCGGCCCTGATGGCAAGCTCTTCGCCACCTCATCGGAGACGGGGAGCGTCGAGGTCTTCTCCGACGAGGGCGAGCATCTGGACTCGATTACCAGCGCCGGCGACGAGACGCTCAGCCAGCCGATTGGCATTACCGCGGCTAATGACGGCACCATTTTCGTCACAGACATCGGATTGAATGGGGTCGCTCGCATCGCGGGCTCGGGCGCGGCCGGGTCCGAACCCGGCCGCAACGCGAACACCGAAACGACCGGTCCGCCGACGAGCCAGCCGTTGCCTCGCCCGCCAGGACTGACCTGAGTCTTGTCACTCTTCTTTCGCGATGAGTTGATGTACCACGTCACTGTCGCTGGTCCGGACCTGTTTGAGATGGTGCCTGTCGACCCCATCTGACCCGTCCCTCCTCCTGCTGACCGTGGTCATGACAGTCAGCCCCCTGAACCTCCCGGTCCACCGGTGCAGGAGGACCGCCGCGCGGCGACCTCCGCCAGGTGAGGTAAGATCGGGCGGGTGCTGCGCCGGGTCTCGTGGAATGGGTGGCGGTCCGTCTCGATCGATGCCTTCGGGGCGTAGCGAGCGATATCGGACCTTGGCTCAGTGTCTGCTCCGCCGGGTGATCCCCGCACCGACCAGCACCGGCGCGGTGATCGGGTCGGCGGTGATGGTGTCCACCGTCGCTGGCGACATCCCGCGTGGTGTCGATGCTGGGCTGGCATTCACGACCCGGGCGGCCCACGCCCCCTCCCGGCTCCCTTTTCGTACCGGAGCTATCGATACTCCCCATCAGGCTCCAATCGAACCCCTCGCCATCCGGGCTTGCGCCGCCGTCACCGACCACCGCATCCTTGAGAACCGACCGTCGGGTGCGCCGTCGTGAGCGATCCGGCTATCGCACCCAGGCTCACGTGACGAGGACCGCGTGGCGCGCTGTGTCCGACGGTCGCCGGGAAGATGGAGAAGCTCTGTGACGGAAGCATCGATCCAGAGCGGCGATCAGGGCGCCACGATGCGGATCCGCGACTACAACAACACCGACTGGCCGGCCGTCTGGTCAATCTTTCAGCAGGTCGTTGGCGCTGGCGAAACGTACGCCTACGACCCTGAGTTGTCGTCTGAGCAGGCCCGGCAAGTGTGGGTCGAGTCACCTCCCGCGCATACGGTGATCGCCTGCGACGGATCGCGGCTGCTCGGGACGGCGAAGATGGGACCGAACCGGCCCGGTCGGGGCTCGCATGTCGCCACTGCCAGCTTCATGGTCGCGGGGGACGCGCGAGGCCGCGGGATCGGACGCGCGCTCGGTGAGCACGCGATCTTGTGGGCGCGGCAGCACGGATATGCCGCGATGCAGTTCAACGCGGTTGTGGAATCCAACGTCGTCGCCGTCCGACTCTGGCAGGCGCTCGGGTTTCGGATCATCGGCACCGTTCCCGAGGCGTTCGACCACCCGACACTCGGCCGCGTCGGTCTGCACGTCATGCACCGGCGCCTCTGAGCCCCGCGAAAAGCACCAGTTGCACGAGACAGATCGATACCGCCATGTCTGGACGGCGCTAGCCAGGGCGCTGCGCAAGAGCATGACGTTCCGGATGTTGGTCATGGCGTCGTTGTCGCACCCACTGGCGGGGGGCGCCTCTTCGAGGAGAGCGTCTGGTGCCACCCCATCGGAGCCGCGGAAAGAGGAACACCGGCCAGGTTGCGTTCGGCCAGTCCCACCGGCGAACGCTGGCATCGCCGGAAGAGCGTCGCCCGCTCGGACGCTAGCCGAACGGGATCAGCTCGGTCTCGATCTCGCCGACGACCCCAAGCGCGACGCGAGCCTCGATGAAGGAGATGACCTTCGCCAGCATCTCGTCCGCGTGGGAGGCGCTGTTGCTGACGCAGGCCACGGCGAGCGTGCCGACCCTGACGTCATCGAGGTCCTCGACCTCGGCGATCCCGACATTGAACCGGTGACGCACCTGGTCCTTGATCGACCGTACGACATTGCGCTTGTCCTTGAGTGAGAACGAGTCGTCAAGATAGAGCGTGATCCGCGCTACTCCGACCGTTGTCGGCACCCCGCTACCGCCCGCCAGCGGTTACGACTTCGTCGTCGGCAACGACTACCGCGAATCGCGTTTCCAGGCCATCCAGATACCAGGTCCAAGAGAGCCCCCGGTCGGCGGCGATCACGACCGTCGCGTCGTTGAAGCGCGCCACGGCGGCCGGATCAACGCCAAGGGTCTCGCATAGATCCGGATCGGGGAAGCCCGACGTCACCGCCGCGGCTCGCAGCGGGGCGAGATCGACCGAGTGGACCGTCGCGCCGAGGGCGCGGTAGTTGGTCAGCATGGCATCCATGAATTCCCCGGCGTCCCAATCCCGCGGCTCGTCCCAGCTCCGGGCAAAGGAGCGCCCCACCGAGGCAGCCCATTCGCCGAGATCGATTGAGTGGTCGCGCAAAAACGCCACCGTCGCGATAAGGGCCGCCTGCGCGTTCGACTGCGCCTGTTCGAGCAGCTCTTCAGCGGTGTAGTCCGCGTGACCATGGTCGATCTCGAACCCTGGCTCATCGTCCTCGCTCATGCGTCCTCGCTCTCCTCGTCGACGGTTTCCGTTGCCACTCCCCCGCGACTCGGGGCAGCATCGCCGGACAACTAGATAACGGTCTGCTCCGCGGTCAGCGCCCCTTCGCCAAAGCGGGACGGGCGAAACGGCGTGATATCGACCGTTGTCGCCTTCCCGTCACAGATCAGTTCCGCCAGACAGGTTCCGATCGCCGGCCCCTGCATGAACCCGTGACCGCTGAACCCCGCCGCCACCGAGAGGCCATCGACCTGCTCCACGCTCCCCAGCAGCGGGTTATGGTCGGGCGTGACCTCGTAGAACCCCGCCCAGCCGCGGAGAACGTTGGCCTCTTCGAAGGCGGGAGCCCGCCGTACCAGGGCCTCGACCGTCGTCAGCATCCAATCATCATCGACCGTCTTATCGAATGAGCTCGGCTCGTCGTGATTCGCCATCCCGAAGAGAAACCCCGCGCTCTCGGGATGAACGTAGAGACCGGTCGCGAACTCGATCGTCATCGGCAGCGTTGGGGGCAGCTGAGGGAACGGCTCGGTCACGAAGCTCATCCGGCGGTACGGATCGACCGGCAGCTCGACCCCGGCCAGAGCGCCAACCCGTCGTGTCTGCGGCCCGGCGCAGATCACGACCAGCGGCGCGTCGACCGCTCCCCGGCTCGTGGTGACCCCTACCACCCGTCCGCCATCGACGCGAATGTCGATCACCGCGGTCTCTTCCTCGATCGCGACCCCTAGGCGCCGCGCCGCCTGGGCAAAGCCCATCGTCGCCGTCGACGTGTCGCACCATCCATCCTCGGGGCAGAACGTGCCTCCAAGCACGTCGTCCAGGTCAACGTGCGGGTTGAGCTGCCGGATCTCCTCGGGCGTCACCCACCGGACTGGAACACCGAGGCTCTGCTGCAGCGCCAGATTTGCCCGAAACACAGGTTCCTCGGCGGGGTCCGTCAGCAAGAAGAGATACCCTTGCTGCCGGAGGCCGATATTGACGCCAAACCGTTCCTCGAACGATTCCCAGACCCGGACGCTGTGCATCGCCAGCTGGACGTTGGTACCGGTCGAGAACTGCTGCCGGATGCCGCCCGCGGCATCGGCGGTGGCCCCGCGCCCGATCAGGTCCTGCTCGACGACCAGGACATCGGTCAGGCCCCGTTCCGCCAGCGCGTGCGCGATCGCACACCCCATGATTCCCGCTCCGACGATCACCGCCTCCGCGCTGCTTCGCACTCGCTGTCCCCTCTCGTTGGCGGCGTCGCGCCCTGAAGTCAACTTCGGAGAGCACACCGCCGCTCATTGCCGTTCACCGGACCGCGGCGATTATCCCCTGCCAGCGCCTGCCCGGCCACCGCTCGCCCCCGCGTCGACTCCTGCCGCCGGATTGACGGGGAGCGGGCGTCGCCGTACCCTGCCCGGACGGACGATTCGACGGTGAATCCTAGGGGAGATGAGACCGGTGCAAACGTCGCCCATCGTTCCTCGAAACAGCTACGACGCACTGATCGTCGGTGGCGGACATAACGGTCTCGTCGCAGCCTGCTATCTCGCTCGGGCCGGTCTCTCGGTCTGCATCCTGGAGCGTCACCACACGGTTGGCGGCGCCGCAATTACCGAGGAGATCGCACCCGGCTTCCATCTCTCCGCCGGGTCATATGTGCTGTCCCTGTTTCCCCGCGGAATTCTGGACGATCTCGGCGCATGGTCGCACGGGATCGAGCTGATCGGTCGCAATCCCCGCTTCTTCATGCCCTTCCCGGACGGTTCCTCCCTGATCGCCTGGGAAGATCACGACCGGTTCCTGGAGGAGATCGCCCGGTTCTCCCGGAAGGACGCGGCCAGCTATCCGCACTACGACGCCTTCGTCGAGCGGGCGGCCGCGGTCATGGATCGGCACACCCTGCGCCGGCCACCGAGCTTCGCCGAGTTCGCCGCCGAGTTCCGCACCGCCGAGGAAGCCAGAATCTTTCAAAAGATGATCCTTGGCTCGGTCGCTGATGTGGCCGAATACTTCTTCGAGAGCGAGCAGATGCAGGCGGTCGCCTGCGCCTTCGGCCTGATCGGCACGTTCCGGGGACCGCGCGATGCCGGAACCGCCTACGTCAAGCTCTACCACTCGATGGGCAATGTGACCGGCAAGCGTGGTCAGTGGGCCTATGTCCGGGGCGCGATGGGTTCGGTGACCCGGGCCTTGGCGAGCGTTGCCACCAGCCTCGGCGTGGAGATCCGGACCGAGTCGGAGGTTGAACGCATCTGCGTTCAGGACGGCCGCGCGACCGGTGCCCTCACCAGACGAGGCGAGGAGTTTCACGCCGGGATCGTACTCTCCAACGCCGATCCGAAGCGGACGTACCTGTCGCTGGTCGAACGCGAGGAGCTGCCGGTCGAGTTCGTCCGCGACATCGAGGCGATTCAGATCGAGTCGCCGGTGATGAAGCTCAACCTGGCCGTCGAGGAGCTTCCACGCTTCACCGCCCTTGAGAGCGCCGGCCGCGACCAGCGTCTTGCCCATACCGGTGGGGTCTTTGTCGGGCCAAGCATCGACTACATGCAGCGCGCCTACGAGGACGCACGAAACGGTCGCCCATCCAGCGATCCGATCTTCAGCGTTCACATGCAGTCGGCGGTCGACCCGTCGGTGGCCCCGCCAGGCAAACACACGCTCTCGATCTTCACCCAGTATTTCCCCTATACCCTCGCCGAGGGGAGCTGGGACGAGCGGCGAGACGAGATCGCCGACGGCGCGCTGCAGCGTTTCGCCGAATACGCCCCCAACGTCCCCGGGTCGATCATCGCCCGTCAGGTGCTCGGTCCGCCGGACATCGAGGCGCGCTTCGGGCTGACGGGTGGTCATATCTTTCAGGGCGAGCTGGTGCCTGAGCAGGCGTTCGATCTGCGTCCGGTTCCCGGCTCGTCGTCCTACGAGGGACCCGTCCGCGGTCTCTATCTCTGCGGCGCCGGCGCCTGGCCGGGTGGCTGTGTGATGGGCGCACCAGGGCACAACGCCGCCCAGGAAGCGATCGAGACATTCCAGGGAGCCGGGAATCGCGCGGTCGTGCGCTAGCGCCGGTGCGGCAACGATGGCGGTTGCCTCGGGACGCGGTCAGCGGTTAGCCAGCTCAAGCACGGCGCGGAGTAGGACGTTGGCGCCCGCTTCCAGATCATCCGCCGTGCTCTCCTCCTCTTCGCAGTGGCTGACTCCGCCCCTGGAGCGGATAAAAATCATCGCCGAGGGCCAGGCGTCCTGCGCATACTTCGCGTCGTGACCGGCGCCCGACCAGAGATGCTGGTGGCCCGGAGCGAGCGCATCACAGGCCCTGTCGATCACGCCGACGACCGCCGGGTCGAATGGCGTCGGCTCGCTGGTCCAGAACCGATTCAGCGCGATCTCGACACCGGTCGCCTGCTCAATCGCCCAGGCGCGTTTCTCCAGGCCGGCGACGAGCGATTCGAGCGTCTGTGGATCGGGGTGGCGGAGGTCGACGCTCATCACGACCCGGCCAGGGATCGTGTTGATCGCGTTTGGCTCGACCGACAGCCGGCCAACCGTTCCGACCGCGCCGCTGACGCCACCGGCAAGCTCTTCGACACCAGACACCAGCCGCGCCGCGGCGGCCAGCGCGTCGTGGCGCAACGGCATCGGGCTGGGACCGGCGTGATCGGCTCGGCCGGTGAGCGTGATGTCGATCCAGGTGATCCCGACGATGCCATCCACCACGCCGATCGGCAGGCCGGCATCTTCC